>Ga0172367_10007683_pt1 | contig 12270 bp, 9 predicted proteins | sample Lak10m_FD_114542 | JGI IMG/M metagenome (GOLD analysis project Ga0172367, IMG submission 114542) | Freshwater microbial communities from Kabuno Bay, South-Kivu, Congo - kab_022012_10m | ecosystem: Environmental > Aquatic > Freshwater > Lake | place: Democratic Republic of the Congo: South-Kivu...
AGGCTTACAAGCACCGGCATGGCGGCAGGGCCTGGGCGGAAATCGGCTGGCTTTTGGTGCTGGTGTCGGGGTTTGTGGTGGCGTCCGATCCGTCGGCCAAGCCCGCTTATGGCGTTTTGGCGTTGGGCGGTTTGCTGATTTTGTCGTTCAGCGGCACGCGGCCTTTGCTTAAGCCCGTGGATTGGCTATGGCGGTTTTTGGACGGCCTAAAAAGCTTGGCGGAAATCACCAATTTATTCGGCAACGTCTTAAGTTACCTGCGTTTATTTGCCTTGGGCATGGCTGGCGTGTCGTTGGCGCTAACCTTCAACCAACTCGCTTTGCAGGTTTACCACGCTGTACCGGGAGTCGGCCTGTTTTTTAGCCTGTTGATTTTATTGCTGGGCCACAGCCTAAATATCATGCTTTGCATCATGAGCGGCGTGGTGCATGGTTTACGTCTTAATTTTATAGAATTTTTCAATTGGAGCGTTTCAGATGAAGGCTACCCGTTTAAGGCATTTGCCAAAAGAGGAGCGGATTAATGAATGACATGATTATTTTGCTGGGTTGGATAGGCATTTACGCCCCCATGGCCTTGAGCGCGTTCGGCAGCACCATAGGCTGCGCGGTCGCGGGCCAGGCGGCGATTGGGGCGATGCTGGATACCGAAAGCGGTTACGGCCGCTATGTGGGCGTTTCCGCGATGCCGTCGTCGATGGTCATTTACGGCATCGTGATTATGTTCACATTAAATCGCACGGTAACTCCCGAGGCTTCACTGGGCATTTTCGCCATCGGCGTACTGTCCGGATTGGCGCTGTTGGCGGTCGGGGTTTACCAGGGCCAATGTTGCGCTAGTTCCATTCATGCCGCCAAGGCCAAGCCGGAAATTTTCGGCTTGTCCGTGGTGCCGGCGGCCATCGTTGAAGGTTTTGGCGTGTTTGTCTTTATCTTTGCGCTGGTGGTCAGTAGCGGTATTCCTAAATCTTGACGGGAACCGACCATGAAAAATCAAAGTCCGCAGATGGCCTCGTCAGGGGTCGACGCCCTGATTGAAAGATTGCAGCAGGAAGGGATTGCAACAGGACAGGAAAAAGCCGAAAAAATTGTCGCGGATGCGCAAAAACGGGCGGAATGGATTATTGATGAAGCCAACATGGAAGCCAAGTTGCTGATTAATAACGCTAAGGCCGAGGCGCAAGCCATTAAAGCGGCGGGAGAGGAAGCGTTAAAATTGGCGGCCCGTGACACCTTTATCCATTTGCGGGATTTCTTGCTAGGCCGATTCAGGAATGAAATCATGCTGATGGTCAAAAACCGAATGGCCGAAAAAAAATTCCTGGATAAATTAATTCTAGCCTTGGCGGGTCGGGTGCGGGAAAAATCCGGTTTGGAGCATCACCAACAAGTTCTCATCGAATTACCGAAAGAACTTTTTGACGATGACGATCTGCGTAAGGATCCGGAACAATTGCAGGAAGGCGCGTTAAGCCGGTTTGTCGCCGAAATTACCGCCGAGATGTTGCGCGACGGCGTCACTTTCAAATTATCCGAACAGCTCGATAGCGGTTTATCCATTAAGCTAAAAGGCGAGGATATCACGATTGATTTTAGCGACGCGGCGGTCGCCAATCTGTTGCTGGAACATTTGCAGCCGCGTTTTCGCGCCTTGCTGGAAGGCACGGTCAGGTGATAAGCAAACGCTTTAAATACGCCATGCTGGTGGCGAGCCTGCCGGTGCATCCGACCGATTTGCTGGCGACCACGCAAACCCCGTTGTCGTGGATACGTCTGGACGAACGCCTCCGGTTATTGGAGGAGAGGGATGCGCAAGATTTGCGGCAAATCGAGGAATTATTGCGTTGGTCGCAAATAGCCGAGGCCAGCGATGAATTCATCGTCAAAAAAAGCAACGAAGTCATCGCGGCAATTAATGATAGTTTCTTAAACGACATGATTATTTGGCGGCTGGAATTAAGAACCTTGATGGGGGCGCTGAGGATGCGCCATAAGGGCTTTACTCCCAGTCCCGAGCGTCCCTTCATCGGTTTTGGGCAATGGTTGGGATATATCCAAACGCATTGGCAAAAGCCTGATTTTGGCTTGGGACTTAGATTGCCTTGGCTTGTGACCGCCAATCAATTGCTGTCGCAAAATCAAACCTACGCGCTGGAAAAATTGCAGCTCGAATTGGTTTGGCGGCAGCTTGCTAAAGTTAGTGGCCAGCATTATTTTGATTTTCCCGCCGTGGTCATTTATGTCCTACGCTGGGACATTACCAACCGTTGGGCCCACTTTCAGGCCGATGACGCTATTAAACGCTTTGACGACATTACCGAAGCCGTTTTGGCTGATTTCCATCTAGCTTTTGAAGGCACTGACTCATAAGCGCCTAATTAACCATTCGTCACGGACAACGTGGCAATAAAGAATCCGGATAACCGAAACCTGGAAATAAAAGCCATGGATAAACTCCCCACCGCCCGCGTCATCGCCGTCCAGGATGATATTGTTTCGATTGAAACCCTTGATGGCGGCCAATGCCCGTTGGTTAAGAATGAAGTGATTTATATTTTGCCCGGACGCAACAGCGCGGCTTATCCAGAACGCCTAAAAGCGGAAATTTTAAAAATCCACGGAAAAACGGCTGACGCCCAGGTGTTTGAAAATACCCAAGGCATCGCCGTGGGCGATTTAGTGGAGCAAAGCGGAGAGATGCTGTCGGTGGAATTAGGGCCGGGGTTGTTGGGGCAAGTTTACGATGGGCTGCAAAATCCGCTCGACAAGCTTGCGGACGATCACGGCTATTTTTTACCCCGAGGAGTGGATTACCCGGCTTTGGACGTCAATTTTCTTTGGTCGTTCACGCCGAAAGTCCGTAGCGGCGACCAATTACAGGCGGGGGCGGTGTTGGGCACCGTTCAAGAGCGAGGGTTTACCCACAAGATTATGGTGCCGTTCGATATTATCGGCAGGGTGGAAGTGACTTGGATACAGGAGGGGACGGTCAAGGTTGACGAATGGGTGGCCAAAATCCGACTGGAAAATGGCAGCGAGCGAGGCGTTTCCTTACGGCAACGCTGGCCGGTACGCAAGCCCTTGCCTGCTCAATTGCTGAAAAACGCTCTTGCGACCAGGCAATATCCGACCATGCCGTTGATGACCCAATTGCGCCTGATCGACACTTTTTTCCCTATCGCCAAGGGGGGAACCGGTTGCATTCCCGGACCGTTCGGCGCCGGCAAGACCGTGTTGCAGAATCTGATTTCCAGAAACTCCGATGTCGATATCGTCATTATCGTCGCCTGCGGCGAGCGAGCCGGTGAAATCGTCGAAACCATTACCGAGTTCCCGCAACAGACCGACCCGAAAACCGGCGGTTCGTTGATGGATAGGACCATCATCATCTGCAATACCTCGTCGATGCCGGTCGCGGCCCGCGAGGCGTCGATTTACACCGGTATCACATTGGGCGAATATTACCGGCAAATGGGACTTAACGTGTTGCTGTTGGCCGATTCCACCTCCCGTTGGGCGCAAGCGATGCGCGAAACCTCAGGGCGCCTGGAGGAAATCCCCGGCGAGGAAGCGTTCCCGGCTTATCTGGACTCGGCGATCAAGACCATTTACGAACGGGCGGGCGTTATCAAAAATAGCGACGGTTCGGTCGGCAGTTTAACCTTAATCGGTACGGTGTCGCCGGCCGGCGGCAATTTCGAGGAACCGGTTACCCAGGCTACCTTGGGGACGGTGAAAACGTTTTTGGGCTTGAGCGCCGAACGCGCCTATAAACGCTTTTATCCGGCGGTCGACCCGTTATTGTCTTGGTCACGCTATCGCGAGCAACTGCATGATTGGTATGAGGAAAATCTAGGGAAGGGCTGGATGGCCAGCGTCAAGAGCATGTTGGGATTACTCAAGCGTGGCGACGGGGTCTATCAAATGATTCAAGTGGCCGGCGAGGAGGGGGTTTCGCTGGACGATTTTATTATCTATCAGCAGGCCAAATTTTTGGATATGGTTTACTTGCAGCAGGATGCTTATGACGATGTCGATATCGCCGTGCCCATTAAACGTCAAAAAGACAGTTTCAAAAAAATAGTCGAATTAATTAACGCCGATTACCGCTTTGTCAACCAGGATGAAGCTAGGGATTATTTCATGCGCTTGACGGGGTTGTTCAAGAACCTTAATTACGCCGGGGCCGGCAGCGCTGATTATTCGGCGGTAATGGCGAAGATCAACCAGCTTCATGACGAATGGGTTTGCTGAGCGCCAAGTTGGATCAAACGCCGGGCAATGGCCGTGATGTTTGAAACCATTTAGGTTTTGTCATAAGGTGTCCTGATTAGTAAGGTGCTTCAGCTAGTCCCAAAATCGTCGTTCCGGCGGATTGCCGGAATCCAGAAGCCACGGATGGCAGCCCAAGTTTCACATCCCTGTGAAGTGGATACCGGCAATCCCTACCGGTATGACGACTTAGCTGAAGCATATTGCTAATCAGGTAAGGTGTTGCCGATGGCGAGGGGATACTGGGTTTTGGCGGAAGGACGATTATAATGGATGAGCAAGCGATTGTTATTTTTGGCGAGGTGCTGTTCGACCATTTCCCCGACGGCAGCCGGGTGTTGGGCGGGGCGCCTTTTAACGTCGCCTGGCATTTGCAGGCGTTTGGCTTGTCGCCCCTCTTTATCAGCCGGGTCGGCGACTATGCGCCGGGGCGGGAAATCATTCGCTTGATGGAAGAGTGGGGGATGGATAGCCGAGCGGTGAGGATTGATTCCGCGCATCCTACCGGCAGCGTCCGGGTGCGCATAGTCGATGGCGAACCGCATTACGACATCGTCGTCGATAGCGCTTATGATTTTATCGACGCCCAGGCTCTTGTAGGACTAGAAACCGCCGGTATTTTGTATCACGGTACTTTGGCGTTGCGAAATCCCGTGTCATGCTCCGCCTTGGCTGCTATTAAAGCCCGCCACCTGGGCAGGGTTTTTGTCGATGTCAATTTACGTTCCCCTTGGTGGCAACGGGATAGGGTATCGGCATGGGTGCGGGATGCGGACTGGGTGAAGCTTAATCAAACCGAATTGTCCGAACTTTGTCCGGAGCAAACCGGTCTGGAGGCGGACATGCGATTGCTTGCCGAAAAATCCGGGTTGGACGCGCTGATTGTCACCCGCGGCGCCCAAGGCGCGGGCGCCTTGGGACATGAACGGCAATGGCTTACAGTCAAACCGGCGGTAAATCTACCCTTGGTCGATACCGTCGGCGCCGGCGATGCCTTTGCCGCCGTGCTGCTGCTGGGGTTCAACAAGGGCTGGCCATTGGCGACGACCCTGGAGCGGGCGCAGGCCTTTGCCGGGGCTATCGTCGGTCGGCGGGGAGCGACGGTGAATGATCGGGCATTTTATTCGGCCTTCCGCCGACAATGGTTTTAACGTCCCTGGAGTGAAAAAACCCATTTTTTCACTCCGTTAAAACTGGGACGATGGATCGCTAGACGATGTTGGCGTAATCCATTTCCAATTGCTTGAAACTCAGCGAGGTCATAAAGCGGCTGAAACTCATCCAGGCCGACAAACCCATTAAGTCGGTAAACTGCGGCGGCAAAAATCGCGGCGCCGCCACCGTGCCTTCCTCCACTAAATCGCTAAGCACTTTCATATCCTCGATCATGGTCTTGCCGCAAAACAACAGCGGGATGCGGTCGGGTTTACCTTTGCTAACAGCCAGGCGGATAAAATTGTAAGTCAGGACAAAACCCTTGATGTAAGTCAGGTCCTTGGTGAACGGCAGCCCATTGGGATTGCTGCCGCGAAAAACCCGGCTGCTGAGCGTGTAGCTGTCTTCATCGTCCAGGCCTTTGTCCCTGAAAAAGTTAAAAATATCCAAAAAGTCGGCGCCTTCCTCGGCCAAGGTGATGGCTCGTACCCGGTTAATCAAGGTCATCAGCCGGTTTGGCGTGGAGCTGAAGGTAAGAATTTCCATCAATACCGCCAAGCCTTCTTGAGTGATAGTGGCCGAAGGCGGGCCTTTGCCTAGAAACGTGCAGTAAGGTTGCGCCAGGCCGTTTAAGGTGGTGCCCAGATGCACCCAAATTTCGTGGACTTCCAGCACTTGCAGATCGCGCTTGTTGAACAGCGCATCGGCGCGCAATTTGATGTAATCGGTGCCGGCGGCGGCGTCGGAAATAATGCCGTCGCTGAGCATCGCTCGCAGGCCTGTGTCCGGGAATAAACGGCCGATTTTTTCATTGAGGATATCGACCGCCGTGCCGGCATTGATGGTTTTCGGTTCTTCCGCCAAAAAGTCCAGTTGCAACAGTTGCGTCAGGGTTTCTTCCATCATGCTGCCTAGGTCGGCAATGGTCGGGTCGCCGACATGGAAGACGTCCAGTGACGAGCCGTACAGTTCTTGGGAAATGTAGGCAAAGGTTTTCGTGCCCCGTGCCTCAAGCATATCGACTACATCCTGATATTCGCGGCAGATGCGGCGCATGATGACGCTTAACGGGTTAAGCTGGCCCAGCCGTCTGACTAAATCACGTTCGATTTCATGAAATTCCCGTTTTTTTTCGATAGGGTCAAAGCCTAATGGCCGTTTTTGGTAATACTCCTGATCGACTATCGGCAATTCGGTGCAGCCATTCTGCAAAAAGTTCTGTTTGATGTTGTCATCCCATTTGATGGCGTCCAGTATCCGTATGGGTTGTTGGGCCTTGACGATTCGGTCCGAGAGGCTTTTGACTTCGGTGAGATACGTTGAAGCGCTAATCTGTTTTTTTCGCATGTTGACCGTCCTAGGTTGGTGCGGTTGCCGGGATGCCGGCGGATGTCGATAGGGTAGAAGTAAAACCGGCTGACATTATCCCTTATGACTTTGATAGCCAGTATAGCAAGTCGGCAAAGCTCGGAATAGCTACAGTTGGCGTTGGAGGATTTTTCGGCCATTTAAGATTTAGTTAAGCCTAATATGCGAAAAAGAACCTGAAAATATTTTTTTAGGTTAGTTATGAACAAACAAGACTTTCTAGCGATTTCAGACAAAAATTCGGATGAACGGTTGACGTCTAGGCGGCGTTTCCTGCGGCAATTAGCTTGCGGCACACTGTTGGCGGCATGCGCGCCAGGGATGGCGTCGGCGGCGGTCAGGCATGTTTACGGTTTACGAAGCTATAAGGCGATCGCCCTGGAAAATATTCATACCGGCGATAAACTTAACGTGGTTTATTTCGAACAAGGGCGTTTTGTACCCGGGGCATTGGCGGAAATCAACCACTTGTTCAGGGATTATTACACCGGCGACATTCATCCGATTGATCCGATGTTGCTGGAGCAATTGCATGATTTGCGCAATATCTTAGACGTTAATAGGCCCTTCCAAGTAGTTTCCGGTTATCGTTCGCCTTACACAAATTCCATGCTGCGCCGGGAAAGCCACGGGGTGGCTAGGCATAGCTTGCATATGGAAGGCAGGGCGATCGACATACGCATCGGCGGCGTCGCGACTAAACATATCAAAAACGCGGCGGTCGCGCTACAGCGCGGCGGTGTCGGCTATTATCCCAAGACCAATTTTGTCCATTTGGACACGGGCGAGGTTAGGCTTTGGTAAGCCGGCTATTTGGCCGATTCATCCGTCGTTTTGGGCGCCTCGGCCTGCGAGATCACTGAAGGCGCGCTAGGGCGGGCGAATAAACTGTGATCGGAAATATCTTCTTGGGTTTTTAACGCTTCCCGCAACGTCGTATCGTGGCCGTAAATATCGGGATAGAAAATTAGATTATTATCTTGATCGAAAAACGCCGTGGTATAAAAAAACAACACGGGTATGGCTTGATTTAAAATCACCCGTTTGCTTTTGTTGGAACTCATCGCGGCTTTGATCGAGTCGCTGTCCCAGCCCTCCTGGTTTTTCAGGGCGAATTCCGCCAGCTTTTGCGGCTTTTCCAGTCGCACGCAGCCATGGCTAAAATCCCGGCGTGAACGGTTGAACAAGGTGTTGGACGGTGTATCGTGCAAGTAAACATCGTCTTTGTTCGGGAACAGAAATTTTACCCGGCCCAGCGAATTCTTTTTGCCCGGACGCTGGCGAATCCTGGCCTTGCCTTGTTTCAGCAAGTTCAGCGTTTCCTCGGAAAATCCAACCACTGTCGAGCCCGACACTATCTCCATATTTTCCTTGGCTAAATAGCCTGGGTTAACCAGAAGTTTAGGAAGAATCTCCTTTTTTACGATGTTGTAGGGGACATTCCAATACGGCATGAAGTCGATATAGCGCATTTCCGCCATCAACACCGGCGTTTGATTTTTTAGCGCCTGACCGACGACGACTTTCATGGTCGTTACCTCCGGTTGCAAGGCATTGATGTTGTCATAGGCCCAAAGCTGGAAAGCCGGGATATTGACGATTACCGATGGATCGTTGCTCAGTTCAGGCAACCAGCGCAGTCTTTCCATGGCCAGTTCGATTTGGCCGACCCGCAGGCTTAAAGGCGTGTTCAGTTCGGCCAACGTGGATTTGCCGAGTACGCCATCCGCGGCCAAGCCGTGGCGTAGTTGAAATTTTTTGACGGCATCCACCAGTGGTTCCGAATAGTGGCCGGGCGGGGTTGTGGCGGTATCGGAGAATTCAGGCAAGTCGCCTGTTTGACTCAAAAATTGTCGCAGCTCCTCGGCTTGATTAAAAGCGTTGCCGGGTCTTAGCGATTGAGCTAGGCTTAAATGCAGGGGGGTGACCTTCTTGGCCAATTCCCGATAAGTCGCCAAGGCGGATTTCAATTGCTGGTATTGTCTAAGCTTGGGTTCGACCGTATCCGGTAGTTGGGCAATCGTGCCTTGGGCGATGCCGTCCTTAATCAAGAAGGGGAGGTCGACGAGCTTTTTTTCCCGTAGCTTAAGATTAAAGTCGATGCCTTGCGGGTTAACCCGGCCATAATGCAAATCATGAAGAAAGCGCAGTAATGACAGGCTTAACGCGGTGTCGTATTGGGCTAGGAGTTTGGTTTGATTTTCGTGTAGCGCGCCCGGCAGTTTTTCCCGCAATAGGCTAACTTCGTAAGCGCTTGGGTCTAAACCGTGGCCGGCCGCGTTGTCCATGACCGACAGCAAATCGTCGATGTTTTTTTCCGTTTTGTCATTACCCAGCCAAAGCAATTGGTAGTGTGACAATTGATAGAGCGCATCCAAATCCTCGCTACGGTTCTCAAAATTAGGCTGGGTCAGCAGCGGATGTTGCTTGGCGGCGATGATTTGCTTGATTTCATTGTTATCAATAGCTTGTGGCGTAGCCGCTGTTTCGGCGAAGACAGCCGACCACGTCCAGGCCAGGCAAAAAAACAGCAGGCCTTCCAGCCAATAAGTTTTCCGGTTTATGATTCCACGGGATTTTTCCAAGGCCCTGACTCGGGTATTGGGAAACACCGGGTTATTCTGTCCATTACCCTTTATTTTCAGGGTGTTATTCAATTGCATACGTCACACTCATTGAAAGATTGCCGCCGGTCGGCAGGCATTGTGGAGGCTGGGCTCCACAACAAACTATATTATAGCAAGTTAGAAAGATTGCCTCGGTCCACGCAAACCATGGGCCGCAAGGTTTTTCGATAATGCTAACATTAACCTATCGTTTTACCTGTGATTTACAGGCAAAAAGCCTAATCCCATCATAGTTTTTCTATTTTCATAGGCTTAAATAATAATTTTACCTCATCTTAACAGGAATACCGATGGCTAAAAAACCGCAACTCCCTTGCGAGAGTTTGTTTCCCAGCGCTAGGCAGGATGTGGGGAATGTTTGCTATGACTACGGCACGCAGCAAAGCAACTCGTCCTCTTATCGGTTGGCTTACGACGATTTCGACTTCATCATGCGTGATGAGTTGCGCCCCGTGCGTTTGCAATTGGAATTGCTGAAACCCGAAATTGCCCAATTGGAGCATGATATTCAAGCCACGGTTGTGATATTCGGCAGCGCCCGTATTCATGAGCAGGATCAGGCGGAACAAATATTACGGTGTAACGAACAAAACTTAGCCAACGATCCCGATGACGCGGGCCTTATTGCCGCAGTGGACAAAGCCCGTCGGATGCTGGAAAAAAGCCGTTATTACCAACAAGCGCAACAGCTGGGCGCGTTGATTACCGAGGATGCCAAGCGTTTCCAACAACGTTTGCTGGTGGTGACCGGCGGCGGGCCGGGCATCATGGAAGCGGCCAATCGAGGGGCCGCCGATGCGGGCGGCAAAAGCATCGGCTTTAATATCGTTTTGCCGGGCGAACAAAAGCCCAACTCTTACATCACGCCGGAATTGTGTTTTCAATTCCATTATTTTGCGATAAGGAAAATGCACTTTTTGATGCGCGCTATCGCCTTGGTCATTTTCCCTGGCGGTTATGGCACTTTAGATGAATTGTTTGAAGCCTTAACTTTAATTCAAACCAAGAAAATCCGCCGAATACCGGTTATCTTGTTCGGCAAGTCGTACTGGGACAAGATCATTAATTTTGACGTCATGGTCGCGGAAGGGGTTATTTCCGGTAGCGACAGAGACTTGATCCGTTACGCGGAAACGGCGGAACACGCCTGGCAAATGATTCTGGACGATTATACTTTCGATGATCAGATGGATGATTGACAAAGGTTATTAAGCCCGCCGGTAAGCCGCGCGTAGCCAAGGGCATAAAGAATGCGGGAACATCGTGGCCACGAACGCACAGATTCCGTAAGGCTACAGCCGTGCTTTTCGTTTGATGGTAACTATTCAGTAGGGATAACATCCCTGATAACACAGTGACTTGCGGCGGCTAGATTTATTTTCATGGCTCCTGTTGAGTTTGATAGTCAGACAGAGGGATGTTATCCCTTTTGTCGCTGAATAGTTACGTTTGATGATTGCCCGCCTCAGCCTTCATCCCGCATCAAGCCCAACAAATCGTCCGCCGACATTTTGCCGCTGATGTCCGCGCCTTCCAGCAGGCTGTCGGCGAGGCCGCGTTTGTGGCTGTGCAGGGCGACGATTTTTTCCTCGATGGTTTGCTTGGCGATCAGCCGGTAGATCGTGACCGGGCGCTGCTGGCCCATGCGATGGGCGCGGTCGGATGCTTGATCCTCGACGGCCGGGTTCCACCACGGGTCCATGTGGATCACGTAGTCGGCGGCGGTTAGGTTCAGGCCGACGCCGCCGGCTTTCAGGCTGATTAAAAATATCTCGCCGTCGCCGCGCTGGAAGGCGTCCACGCGCTGCTGGCGTTCCTTGGCCGGGGTGCCGCCGTCTAGGTATTGGTAAGGGATGCCGCGCTGCTCGACGTAGTCCTTGATTAACTGCAAGTGATCGACGAACTGGCTGAACACCAGCGCCTTGTGCTTGTTGTCGAGCAATTCGTCGACGATGTCGCCGAACGCGGCCAGTTTGCTGCTGGGCAGGTTGATGTCGGCGTTGGCCAAACGGCTGTTGCAGACGCCGCGGCGCAGTTTGGTGATGGCGGCGAGGATTTTTAAATGCCGCTGGCCGGGTTGGTCTTCCGCTTCGTTCAAACTGGCCAGGCTGTCGCGGCGCAAGGCTTCGTAAAACGCCATTTCCTCGCTGCTCAGCTCCACGTAGACCGGGATTTCGGTGCGCGGCGGCAATTCCTGCAACACCTGGGTTTTGGTGCGGCGCAGGATGAAGGGCTGGATCAGCTTTTTCAATTGCGACCGCGCGGGGGCATTGCGGTCGCGCTCGATGGGTCCGGCGTAGCGCTGGTTGAACTGTTCGAGCGAGCCGAGCAGGCCAGGATTGATGAAGCGGAACAGATTCCAGAGTTCGCCGAGATGGTTTTCCAAGGGCGTGCCGGTCATGATGATCTTGAATTCGGCTTGCAGGTTCATCGCGCCTTGCGAGCGGCGGGTGGCGATGTTCTTGATCGCTTGTGCCTCGTCGAGCACGACGGTTTGGAAACGGATTTGCGCGAGCTTGTCGGCGACTTGTTCCTGTTGCAACAAACCGTAGCTGCAAATCAATAAATCGAAGGGCGCCAGATTGTCGAGCAGGCGCTGGCGGTCGCCGCCGCCCAAGACTTTGGGATTGAGCGTCGGCGCGAAACGCCGGGCTTCGTTTTCCCAGTTCAGGCACACCGAGGTCGGCGCGACGATCAGGCTGGGACCTTGCGGCGCTCGATCCAACAGCAGCGCCAAGCCTTGCACGGTCTTGCCCAGGCCCATGTCGTCGGCCAGACACGCGCCCACGCCCCAATGCGCCAAGCGCGACAGCCAGGCGTAGCCGTCCATTTGGTAATCGCGCAGCTC
>Ga0172367_10007685_pt1 | contig 12268 bp, 9 predicted proteins | sample Lak10m_FD_114542 | JGI IMG/M metagenome (GOLD analysis project Ga0172367, IMG submission 114542) | Freshwater microbial communities from Kabuno Bay, South-Kivu, Congo - kab_022012_10m | ecosystem: Environmental > Aquatic > Freshwater > Lake | place: Democratic Republic of the Congo: South-Kivu...
ATCCTGTAGGCTGTAAAGGCGATTTCGATCCTTTCTAGGATCAGATAACTCACTAAAAGCTATCCATATAGTTGATTTAGACATGACATCAATCATAACTTTTCTCCGGGTAAAATTGGAGTGAAATTTTCGTTCTAAATCATTTTACTATCAAGTAAAATCTTCATGCGTTAGCCCTGGTTATAAGATGACCCCAATCCATAGTGTAATGTTTGACATTATAAAGGACTTTGCCCCTCCTTACTCAGAGGAAAGATCTCAATTTACCCTTACAAATGAAAGCTTACTGACTCTTATGGAAGAAAAAGGAGTAGAAGTAACTGAGGAAAATCTAAGTCAGTTGAGAGCTCTTTCTCTAAAAATCCGTCATCCAAGAATATATACCCCTGCAGAAACTTCTGTGAAATCTACACAAGTAATGGTCAATCTTCTTTGGATTCAGGAAAATCCTTTCCAAAGCACAAAAAGTGTCTTTGACAGGGGCGATAAGACGGAAAATTGTCTTAGATATCTTGGTAGGATTAAAGAGCTTTCCGATCTTAGGCCCGACTTTTCTGTTCAGCTTTGGATTGATAGCGCTCTTGTTACCGAAGAAGCGTTTAATAAAACCATAGCATTAATTCGTACTTTTAAAGAAGAAACTGGGATTAATCTTAAGCTTCGCGATGTTCGCTTGCTCCCTATTGATAGTGATCTTATGGGATGTTTTCACCCCGCAATGCCAGTTTATTTTAGGGTTGATTTATTGAAAGCGCTGATCCCTTATGAGGCGATGAAAAACCCTGATCACCCCACTTTTTGTGAGGTAAGAGATGTTGATATTAAACCAAATACATTAGCAGAAGTTTATAATCAAAATACCATTTTATCTTTAGAAGAAACAGGATTTGTATTGGCTACTTATAGAGAAATGAGTCAAACATATGAAAACAGTTTTCTAATTTTTAATGTTAAAAATTCATCCTATCAACAAGATTATCAAGAAAGTTTCATTACAAGCTTACAAAAAAAGATAAGCTACCAAAAAACAGTAAATCAATACAAAGAATTTCAAGGGTATTCCTTAAAAAGTAACACTTTTGTTGGAGAGGATGTATACGGTTATTATGAAAATTTTCTTTATGCTAGGAAAATAACCAAAAATATCACTGTATGTGTAGAGGCTCCTTTAAGTAGTCATTCCGAGCGCTGGAATCATGATAATCTTTACGATCGACGTAATGAAAGGTGTAGATTTTCTAAGGAAGGGGCTATGGTAACTATAAATGGCCACAGACAGGACCTTGATTTTTCTAAATGGGAGGCAAGAGCACTTACCATCCCTGAAGATCTCTAAAGAATTTTTATTGAACATTCAATGAAATGATGCTATCATCACCTTTTAACTTTACCTATGGTGGATGATTTATGTTGACTAAGGAATTAGAGGTGTTACTTGGAAATAAACTTGAAAAATTGCTTGCGTTGAAACAATGTAAGGTCTCAAAAGATCAGCTCATCCTTCCAGGGCCTGATTTTGTGGATCGAGTGTTTAAAGACTCTGACCGAACTATTCCTGTTTTGCAAAATCTTCAGACAATCTTTAGCACTGGCCGTTTAGCAAACACAGGCTATCTTTCCATCCTTCCAGTAGATCAGGGTATTGAGCATTCAGCAGGGGCCTCCTTTGCACCAAATCCTATATACTTTGATCCTGCAAAAATCATCGAACTTGCCATTGAAGGTGGCTGTAATGCGGTTGCGACAACTTTTGGAAACCTTGCCATTGTTGCCAGAAAATATGCTCATAAAATCCCTTTCCTTTGTAAGATTAACCACAATGAACTATTAAGCTATCCAACTACCTATGATCAAATCCTTTTTGGCAAAATTGAAGAGGCTGCAAATCTTGGTGCTCGCGCAGTTGGGGCAACCATTTATTTCGGCTCCCCTGAAAGCCATAGACAAATTGTAGAAGTTGCAGCGGCTTTTGAAAAAGCTCACAGTTTAGGAATGGCCACAGTTCTTTGGTGCTATTTAAGAAACCCAGCGTTTAAAGTGGGAGGTAAAGATTACCACACGGCAGCTGATCTAACAGGTCAAGCCAACCACCTTGGCTGCACGGTTAAAGCAGATATCATCAAACAAAAGCTTCCTACTTGCAATGGTGGCTTTAAAGATATCAAATTTTCACAAACAAGCGAGGAAGTTTATACAGAACTTTGCTCAGATCACCCTGTGGATCTAACCAGATACCAAGTCTTAAACTGTTTATCTGGAAGAATCCCCTTGATTAACTCAGGAGGTCCATCTGGCCATAATGACCTCATGGATGCTGCCGAAACAGCAATTATCAATAAACTTGCCGGTGGTTCAGGGCTCATCTCTGGAAGAAAAGCATTTCAAAAACCTATGAATCAAGGTGTAAAACTGCTCCATATGATTCAAGATGTCTATCTTAATAAAGATATCAAGCCATTATCCTAAAGTGCAATTCACCTTAAACAAGGTGAGTTATTTAGAAGCTTTATAGGTGGAAAAGGAGAGCATTTTTTCTCCTTTATAGGGCATTATTCCATGAAAAGGAGCCTTTTCTTCGTCAAAGACAAGGGGGAGAAAATGTCTATCTCCTTCCCACAAAGGCAGCTTTAAAATCTCATCCTTAACGACCCACTCTAAATCTCCTTCTTCACAAGATGTTTTCACCTCTCCACTATAGCTTTTTATCAAAAAGATAAAACCGAGCCAGTCTTCCCCGTTTTTTCCAAACCCGGTCCAATTGATGGTGCCTCTAAGAGTCATCTGAAGGGGGGTAATGCCTGCCTCTTCATAAATCTCTCTTGCCATCGAAGAAAAAATATCTTCGTTTCTATCCATTTTACCACCTAGACCATTATATTTTCCTAAATGGTCATCCCCCTTTTTTTTATTTCTATGGATCATAAGAACTTTAGAACCATCTGGTGATAAAACATAGCCAAGGGTTCCGATAATTGGAGTGTATTTATTAGAAATAATCATCCCTCTATGGTATCCTTTTTCATTAAAAAACTCAACGTTTCCCTTGAATTTAACCATTTTCTCTGTATTAGATTAAGTTATGAATTCCATTCTTTTAATTCTACCCTTCCTTGCTTTTGAACTTATTAAAAAGCAGTCGTTTAAAAATACCCTTCTAGCCTTAGCTGCAACTTTTTCAATAATCCCTATATTTTCTATCCTCCCTATCTTCCCGTTCTATACCCTTATTTTCCTTTTATGTTTCATCAATGCCTTCCATATTCGCATTTTTAACTATCCTCTAAATATAAAGGCGTTACAGTTGATTAGGCATGTTTCATCCCTTAAAGACTCCATTAGGGAGCAAATCCCTTTATGGATGTTAACCGTAATTATACTCTTTTCGTTATTCTACCCCCTTCTACTTGTGAAAAGTTCCCTATGGAGCGCTTTTCTTTTACCCTTACTTTTTATCTGTCCTAAAAGACTCCTTCCTTACCCCTATCAACTGATCAGCCTTCTTTTTGAGCAGAAAAATCATCAAAAGGGGCAAAAAATCCCAGATCCTGAAAATGAAATCTTCTATAAGCATAATAGCAGCTACCCTCTTGAAAAATTTACCTCAGGATTTAGCGGAAAAAAGGTTTTTTCCCTACCTGGCAAAAGACCACATGTGGTCTTTATCTATCTAGAATCATTTAAAAGTACAGAGATAAGCAAAATCACCCCTTATTTTGATGCTCTTTGTAAAGAAGGGATCTATTTTTCAAATTTTTATGCTTCTGCATCACAAACTTTTAAGGCGATGTTTGCTACTCTTTATGGAATACCTCCTTGTTTTGGAACCGATTTTACAGAAAGCTCTTCTACTGTGTTAACGCTCCCACTTTGTGGTCTCCCCACTATTTTTAAGGATCATGGCTATAGAAATGTTTTTATTAAAGCAGGGAGACATACGTTTGAAAATCAAGGTCAATTTTTAAAAAATCACCTTTTTGATGAGATACTAGATGAAAAAGAGATCAAAAATGCAAACGCTGAAGCTTATGGGACAAGCTGGGGTGTTCATGATGAATTTTTGTATACACATTTGGCTGCTCTTATCAAAAAGGCCAAATGCCCATTATTTATACACGCAGCATCAGTAACTAATCACCATCCATTTATCCTCCCTCATGATTTTATACCAAAATTTGGCTCCACACCTTTTCAAAAAACCATGGAATATAGCGATTTTGCTCTTTCTCTTGCTGTAGAGCAATTACAAGCATTACAGCTGCCCATCCACCTTTATATCATGGGGGATCATGGGTATCCTAAGGATCATGACAAAAAGCCCTTTCTCTCCCCATCGCTAGATAAAGAAGTTACCCACGTCCCACTCCTTATTCTCCCACTTAATTGTGGGAAATTTACACCCTTGGAAATAAACACTGTTGCAAGTCAGATAGACATTCTTCCCACGTTGATGGATGTGTATGGTTTTTCTGGAAAAAATAGTAGCCTTGGCAGCTCCCTTTGTAGGGAAAGAAAACATCCTATTGCTTATCTTCTCAATGAGTCCATTATAAAAGTATCGGGGGAAGTAACTTTTGGAGAATACAAAACGTTTGAAGGATATCACCCCCTTTATGAAACACTTGCCCCACTTTTTAAAGAGAAAAAAATTAGCACAGAGAAAAGCGACCTTAGATCGTTAAACTTTAGCTTTTGCTCTATTCCCAATCAAGAGGTCGCTAAGCTTTTATCAAACAACAAAAACCTTCAATCCCTCTATTTAGAAAACTCACCTCTTATTTTTTCTCTTAATCTACCTTTTCCTGATACTATTGATACTATAACACTTGATAACAATTTAATGATTGATGATACAGATATACTCTACCTTCCTAAGGGCATTACATCACTTTCTATTGCAGGGTGTCGTAATTTAACTGATGTTTCTCTTCTTCACCTTTCAAATTATCCAATCAGTGAATTAACTATTTCATGCTCAAATTTTTCTGTAAAGGCCCTGACTGAATTTGTAACGCAAATTCCTCTTCAAAAATTACATTTGAAAGAGGCAAAACACCTAGATGAGGGGTTTTTTCAAACTCTTATCAATAAATCCCTTGAAGAAGTTATAGTTTCAGGGAGTAAAAACCTTTCTGATACCTCTTTAAAATGTATTGCAAACCCCTTGCTGAAGGTTTTAATGATTGATCAATGTGAACATATTACCGATGCAGGTCTTTTTCATTTAAAGAATACAAGACTTGAGGTGTTACATCTTGAAAAAAGCTATAATATCTCTGATCAGGGAATAAAGCAGATTCATAAGCTTCCTATTCATACCTTTTTCATCAGTGGTAGTCCATTGATCACAGAAGATACAATCAAAAAACTTAACACCCCATCGATGCAACATTTATTTTGCCTCGACTGTGAGCGTCTTCCTGAAATGATAAAAGAAGGTACAGAAAAGCAAATCCTTTATATGCAAAGCAAACTTGTATCCCCCCACACACTTGTTTTGACAGATATTTAAGAACCCTTTATACTACTAAAAATAAAAACTCTAACAGCTTTGCAATTTGGTTTACAAATACATTTTTAAAAAACTCCTATTTTTTGTAATTACCCTATTTACTGTGGTAACTCTTACCTTTTTTTTGATGAAATCAATTCCGGGTGATCCATTTACTCAAGAGCAAGCAATACCTGAAGAGATTATGCAAAGTTTATATGAACATTACGGTTTAGATAAACCACTTCACACTCAATATTTTAAATACATTAAAGGGTTTTTAACTCTTGACCTAGGGCCCTCATTTAAATATGAGGGAAGAACTACTAATCAAATAATAAAAGAGGGGTTTCCTATTTCTGCCACCCTTGGTTTTGTAGCGTTTTTTCTAGCTTTATTTTGGGGAGTGTTTTGGGGATCTATCGCAGCTTTTCATAAAGGAAGATTTTTAGATCATTTAGCGATGATTCTTGCTATTGGTGGAATGTCTGTGCCAAGTTTCATCACAGCCACCTTTTTGCAATATATTTTTGCGATAAAATTAGGTATTTTACCCATTGCTAGATGGGGATCTGTTTATCATATCATTTTACCAGCTTTGGCCCTATCTGCCTTTCCAACAGCTTTTATTGCCAGAATGACCAGAGCGTCAATGGTTGAGGTCCTTCAGAAAGAATACATTTTAACGGCAAGAGCAAAGGGGCTTTCTAAATATCAAATTTGGAAAAATCATGTGCTTAAAAATAGTTTTCTTCCAGTTCTTTCCTATTTAGGCACCCTATTTGCCTCTATTATCACCGGAAGTTTTATTGTGGAAAAAATTTTTGGTATCCCTGGTCTTGGTGGGTGGATGGTATCTAGTATTACCAATAGAGATTACACTATCATTATGGGGCTTACCATTTTTTATAGCTTCATTCTTCTAATATCAATCACCATCACTGATATCATATACTTTTTCTTAGACCCACGTATTAAAGATAGGTTTCAAAACTATGAATTATCGTAATCAAACAGTCCAAGAAAGCTATCTTACAGATAGTTGGAAACGATTAAAGAAAAACCCTCTTGCAATGACAGGATTGTATATTCTCTCATTTTTAATCTTATGCTCTATTTTTTTACCCTACTTTACAAAAAACACCTATTATGAGACCCATCTATATCTAAAAAACTCCCCTCCCAGCATAGCTCATCTTTTCGGCACAGATGACCTCGGCAGATCTATTTATGCAAGAATTTGGTGGGGCGCTCGTATTTCTCTTTTTGTTGGTATTACTGCAGCTTTCATCGATATGTGCATCGGAGTTGCTTATGGATCGTTTGCAGGCCTATCTGGAGGTAAAACTGAAGAAATCATGATGAGGGTTGCCGATATTTTCTATTCTCTCCCCTATCTACTTGTTGTGATTCTTTTAACCGTTGTCATGGGACAAGGAATTGGTACAATTATCATTGCTATGACTCTAACTGGGTGGATCAATATGGCAAGGATTACAAGGGCAGAGACTTTACGATTAAAAGAACAAGATTTTGTGCTAGCGGCTCTTTCTTTAGGGGCCTCCACTAAGCGAATATTGTTTCAACACATTATCCCTAATTGCTTTGGAACAATTATCACAACAGTGACCCTTACCATCCCTTCAGCTATTTTTACCGAGTCCTTCTTAAGCTTTTTAGGCCTTGGTGTAAGAGCGCCTGTGGCTAGCTGGGGGATGATGGCAAGTGATGGTCTTGGATCTTTAGCCTACTACCCGTGGCGTCTTTTTATGCCAGCTATATTTATCTGCATCACTATGCTTGCCTTTAATCTTTTAGGTAATGGCTTAAGGGATGCTTTCGACCCAAGGCTTCGTCAATGATTAATAGATATAAAGGACAGAGTAAACCTCTCATACAAGTAAAAAATTTTTCTTATTCTTTTGATAAAGACACCATTAACCCTGCAGTGAAAGATGTGAATTTTTCCCTTTATCCGAATGAATTTATTGGAATTATTGGAGAATCAGGAAGTGGTAAGTCAGTAACAGCAAAAGCTATTTTACAGCTAAACACCTCTTGCGGTTTTGCTCATGAAGAAGGTGAAATTCTTTATGGGGAAACCAATTTACTAAAGCTTTCTGAAGAGCAAATAAGAAAAATCAGAGGAAGAGAAATTGCTATTGTTTTTCAAGATCCAATGACCTATTTAAATCCTACAGCCACCATCGGAAGTCAGATAGATGAAACCTTAGCGCATCATTTTCCCCATTTTAGTCATACAGACATCTATAGCAAAACAGTAGATCTATTAAAGCTTGTAGAACTTTCTAATGCAGAAGTAATCTACAAACAATATCCTCATGAGCTATCAGGAGGTATGCGTCAACGAGTGATGATAGCAATAGCCCTTGCTCCAAACCCCCGAGTGTTTATTGCCGATGAAATCACCACCGCCCTTGATGTGACAATTCAACATGAAATTTTACATCTATTAAAAAGGTTACAGGCAACACTTGCTATGAGCATTATCTTCATTACTCATGACTTAAGTATTATCTCAACCTTTGCAAGTCGTGTAATTGTGATGTATCAAGGATCGATTGTGGAATCTGGATCTTCTAAAGATGTATGCAAAGCACCATTACATCCCTACACAAAAGCCTTAATAGGATCGATTCCAAGGCTATCTATGGATAAAAATTCAAGGCTTGAGGTGATGCATGTATTGCGCCCTACGACAAAAACTGGTTGTATCTTTTATAATAAATGCACCTATGCCCAGGAGCTCTGCAAAAGCTTTGCCCCTTTAATGAACGAAGATACAAAAAGATCTGTCCTTTGCCATTTTCCTTTAAAACAAGTAGAAGCAGATAAGGAGGCAGTATGTCAACATTCCCCCTCTTAGAAGTAAATGAATTAAGTATTAGCTATAAAAAGCATAAAACAGAATTTTTTGCGGTAGATAACGTTTCTTTTGAGATTCATGAAGGGGAAACCCTTGCTTTAGTCGGTGAAAGTGGATGTGGAAAATCCTCTATTGCCAAAGCCTTATTAGGTATTGCAAAAATCACAGGAGGAAAAATACTTTATAAAGGTGTTTTAAATAATAAAGAGCGTAGAAAAGTATCTGTTGAAACAAAAAAAGAAATCCAAATGATCTTCCAAGATCCCTACAGCTCATTAAACCCGCGAATGACCATCGAAGAAATTATCAAAGAGCCTCTGCTAGTGTATAGGATAGGTGATAAGGGATCAAGGAACGGCCGCGTTGAAGAAATCATGGAATGTGTAAAACTCCCTAAATCTTACAAAAAACGCTACCCCCATGAATTAAGTGGTGGAGAAAGACAACGTGTAAGTATTGCAAGAGCGTTAGTATCAAAACCTAAGGTGCTTGTTTGTGATGAACCTACTCATGCCCTTGATGTTTCTGTACAAGCCTCAATCATCAATTTACTAAAAGATTTGCGTGATGAATTCAAATTATCATTGCTTTTTATCTCTCATGATCTATCTTTAGTAAAAAATATAAGCGATCGATGCCTTGTGATGTATCGAGGCAAAATTGTAGAAGAGGGTCTTAGTGAGTCAATATTTAGCAATCCCCTTCACCCATTTACAAAAACTCTACTTCGTGCCATCCCAGTTTTTGGCAAAGACCCCAACCCTTTTATTTCAGAAAGATTAGAGGAAGTTAGCAGGGAATTTATACAGACCTGCAACGCTAAATCCATGCCTCAATTTGTGAAAGAACTTCAAAGCTCGGTAACAGCCGCTTTTAAAAGAAAGCCAATTAATACAGACATAAAAGAAAAAAGATGCCCCTACTTTGATAGATGTGCAGAAAAAAAGGGAATTTGCTCAGCGGTGTATCCCCAAGGACAAAAAGTAAGTTCTGATCACCACCTTTTATGCAATCTAAAAGCCCCTAAACCTTAGTAATGCTAGGCATTTGGAATCCTGACGATCCTAAAATCCATATACGGCAGTTTACAAACCGGCGCATTACATTTTGTGCAAGTGGGCCAATTGATTTGTTCACCAATGCCCCAAGTATGATTAAGTCTATAGTGTTGCTTTCTGCAACCTCTTTAATAGCACTAAGGGGTGATCTTGCATGGATGGACTTTAATTCCATCTCCACACCAACATCAAGAGCAATAGCTTCTGCTTTTTTTAGCAGTGCTAAAGAGTATTTATCAGCCTTATTTAAGTCAGAGGTTAAAGGTAAGGTTACAGGAACTTCAATCACGTGAACGACGATGATTTTTGCGTTAAACATCTTTGCGATCATACATCCAATTTGTATCGTTTCTATACCCATATGACCACGAGTAGGGATAAGGATGGTTTTCACCTTTATTTCTGAAAGCTGTGAAATACGTATCTTTTCAACTTCGAGATTACCAAAAGCAGGGATTTTTTGCCCTTTTCTATAGAAGAAATACATGAGCAAACCAAGTCCTACCCATGAAAATCCAAGAATCCTTCCATAGGGCTTTGAAATCACCACTAATACCCAGACAGAAAGGGTTGAGATAGCTCCAATGATTGCTGTCACAGGTATTTTTATATTTTTCCAGCCGATGTTTCCCCATACTCTAAAAGGGCGATGCTTATCTGGATATTGGATTCTATGAGCTATAAGGGAAGTGTGGGCAGAAAAAAAGGCAAGCATTGCTCCAAAGTTATATAAATCAGCTAAAAAGGAGAGCCGGCCAAAGCTTGCAATAAGAATTAGCATGGCACAAACTGCAAAAAAGCTTAAGGAAATGTACGGGGTTTGTCTTGATTTATGAAGGGTGTAAAACACTCGAGGAAGTTGAAAATACTCGCCCATATTAAATGCAAGTCTAGATGAGCCAATAAGACCTGCATTTGCCGCAACAAGTAAGATCACCGCCGCTAAAATCCCTACCCATGGGGCAAGCCATGCCCCAAATCCCGGTAATTGCTCAACAATTCCTGAAATTGGATCATCAAGATATTTTGTACTAAGGAGCTCTGGTGTTAATACAGAAAGAGCTACCAATGAGATTCCTATATAGGAAACGATTAATACCACCATGGCAAGTATGATCGCTTTTGGTATGGTTTTTGCAGGATCTTTTGCCTCGGAGGAAAGTTGAGCCATAGACTCAATCCCAGTGTATGCTACCATTGCCATAGCCACACCATGTAAAAAATGCTCCCAAGTGGGTGACCAAAGAGTGTCTGATCCACCAATTTTTAAATGGTGTAAAAAGTTTGGGAAATTTACTATCGTAACTATTGCATAGACGATGATCACAGCTTGAGTAACAATTGTGATAGTTGTTAAAGCAATAGATATGCGAGTAGACCCTTTTATTCCTCGAATATTTAAGAGTAAAAGAACAATGATAAGAAAACAGCTAAGTCCTACTTTATATTGAGGCTCCATTAATTTTGGAATAAAATAGGATAAATAAGGAGCAATTGCAAAACTTGAGATTGCAATGGTCACTATGAAATCTAATAATAAACTCCAGCCAGCAATAAAGGAGATAAAATCATTAAACGTCTTTCGGGTGTAAGAAGCCGATCCCCCTGCATCTAAAAAAATCGATGTCATTTCTGCATACGTTAAGGCGGTACAAATAAATACCCCCCCTGCAATTAACAAAGCAATAGGTGTTGCCCCTAACGCAAAAAATGCAGTAATTCCTAACGCATAATAAATTGAGGATCCCATGTCACCATAACCGATGGCAAAGATATCAAACACCCCAAGCACCCTCTTCATTGTGCCACGATCAATCTGAGAAATTTTTTCTTTCATATCTGCTGATTACCACAGATATGGATAGGTTACAATAGAAAAATTTTAGTCTTCTTTTGATTGGACGCATCTAAAGCCATAGGTCTTATTCATTGTCCCAGGATTATTTCTAAAACGATGGGAGCATCTCATGTCATCAACAAGAGATTTCCAGCAGCCGCCACGTAAAACGCGATATACCCCCTGCTTAGGTCCTTCTGGATTATCTGGCTCTAACGCTGATGACTCATAAAAACTATAGTCATACCAATCTTCACACCACTCGTAAACATTACCCACCATGTCATACAACCCATTTTTCGATGGAGGATAACTCATCACAGGTGTTGTATCTGAACTAAAAAAATTTGCCTCAGAACGCTCAATCTCTTCTCCAAAGGGGAAAATATTTTTAATATTACCCATTGAAGCTGCAACCTCCCACTCAGCCTCTGTTGGTAAGCGCTTACCGGCCCATTTAGCATAAGCTTTTGCTCCGTAATAACTTACTCCAACTACAGGATGCTTTGCATACCCTGTTTCAATCGTTACATCCCCTGCTTGTCGTTTAATCCTTGATTCTTTTAAAAGGATGGTATCATGATTACATTCATCTTTTTCCCCCTCCATCACTAATAAAAATCTTCGAAACTGTTCATTAGTGACCGGATGAATATCTATAGAAAAAGCTTTTAAGTGGACCTTGTGCCTTGGCTTTTCATCCCTTGCCCCTGCTTCGCTTCCCCTTTCGTATGTTCCTGCAGGTATGTCAATGGATTTTGTCTGCAATGGGCTAATATCATCTCTTGAAATCTTTTCAGGTTTATAAGTTCTCACCATTTTTTCTTTCTTAAAGATAAGCGATGGATCAATTTCCTCTAACGTCGCTACCGCTTCTGTCCCTTCAGCTTCTTCTGCGCTTTTTGGTTTCATTTTCATAGCGCTAACATTTAAAGAGCGGGAAAAACCCCCTATTAAATTTTTTTCAAGATCAGAGATCGTACTTTTTGCTTCATAAG
>Ga0172367_10007688_pt1 | contig 12258 bp, 10 predicted proteins | sample Lak10m_FD_114542 | JGI IMG/M metagenome (GOLD analysis project Ga0172367, IMG submission 114542) | Freshwater microbial communities from Kabuno Bay, South-Kivu, Congo - kab_022012_10m | ecosystem: Environmental > Aquatic > Freshwater > Lake | place: Democratic Republic of the Congo: South-Kivu...
AGACCGATCGCCTCGGTGTGCGTGAAGTGCGTGTCCGCCGTGATCCAGATGCGCGCGCTCATCGAGTCCCATGAGGCGCGCGCATGGACGCGGTGTTTGTGCTGGCATTCGCGGTCGTTTCGGAAGCGAGCGGTGTCCACGCTGCATTTGCGCGCGAACTTGCGACGACTGCTTCGATGAAAGCCATGCCGCGCACGCCATCATCGATGGTGGGACAGTCTGGCGCATCGCATGGCGGCGAGACGCCGTCGAGATGCGCGGCGACCCGGACTGCGAACGCGCGGTAGATGTTCGCGAACGCCTCGAGGTAGCCCTCGGGATGACCCGCTGGAAGTCGAGTCGCTGCGGCGGCAGCGGGGGACAGCTCCGCCGTGCCTGTACGCAGTCGCTGCACGGGTTGATCTGCGGACCTCAGCCACAGCGAGTTGGGTTCTTGCTGATGCCACTCGAGACTGCCGCTGCTGCCCCACACGCGCAGTCTCAAGTTGTTCTCCTCGCCCACCGCGATTTGCGACGCAATCAGCGCACCCTTGGCGCCGCCCTCGAATCGCAGCAACACACTCGCATCGTCGTCGAGCTTTCGACCGTCCACGAAGGAAGTCAGATCCGCCGCAAGTTCGCGGATACGAAGACCCGTCACATACTCCGCCAGATTCTCCGCGTGCGTTCCAATGTCCCCGATGCACCCCGCGAGACCTGCGCGCGCAGGATCGGTGCGCCAAGATGCCTGACGATGTCCGCTCGCCTCGATGCGGGTGGCGAGCCAGCCCTGCGCGTATTCGACCACCACCTTTCGCACCGCGCCGATGCGGCCGCTGCGCACGATGGCGCGCGCCTCCTTCACCAGCGGATATCCGGTGTAGTTGTGTGTGAGCGCGAAGGGCAGCGCGGCTGCACGAACTGTGGTGCGGAGATCGAGCGCCTCCTGCAGAGACAGCGCAAGCGGCTTGTCGCAGATCACGGGGAAGCCGCCCTGCACCGCGGCCGTCGCCATCGGCGCATGCAGATGATTCGGCGTGACGATCGACAGGAAATCCATGCGCTCGCCGATCGGCAGCGCCATCTCGGCATGCAGCATCTCGGCGAGCGATCTGTAGCAGCGCGCCGGGGGCAGGAAAAAGTCCGCACCGGAAGCGAGTCCGCACGCAGGATCGGAACTGAACGCTCCGCAGACCAGTTCGATTCGCCCGTCGAGAGCCGCCGCACTGCGATGCACTGCACCGATGAACGCTCCGCGTCCACCGCCCACCATTCCCATGCGCAACTTGCGCGTGGAGGCGGCAGCGCTCATGCGCGGGGTCTCTGATGCGCGGCGGGGTCAGCCAGACGCCGCGCGCGAGTGAAGGTGCTGTCGAGGTCCGCGCCATTGGGGCGGAAATCGAGCCGCCGTACGAATGCGGCCGCTTCGGTCGCGCCGTGTTCGCGGTCCATGCGGGCATCCTCCCATTCCACCGAGAGCGGTCCGCGATAGCCGACATCGTTCAGCGCAACAATGATGTCCTCGAAGCGGATATCGCCGCGCCCCGGCGAGCGGAAATCCCACGAGCGCCGCGGATCGCCGAACGATGTGTTGCCGCCGAAGGTGCCCACCGTGCCATCGCCACGGTTCCACCAAACATCCTTGATGTGCGTGTGAAAGATGCGCGCCCCGAGTCGGCGAATGAATCCGACGGGATCGACTCCCTGATAGGCGAAGTGCGATGGATCAAAGTTGAACCCAAACCGCTTGTGACCTTGCACGGCTTCGATCGCGCGCTGCGCGGTCGCCGTGTCGAAGGCGATCTCCGTCGGATGAACCTCGAGCGCGAAGTCGACATCGGCGGCATCGAAGGCGTCGAGGATCGGCGTCCATCGCCGCGCAAAGTCGTCGAAACCACGCTGCCACATCTCCTGCGTTGTCGATGGGAACGCATAGGCCATGTGCCAAATCGACGAGCCCGTGAATCCGTTCACAACGACGCGGTGTCCTGTTCCGAGTGAATGTGGCTTCACGGAGAAGAACGCGCGCGCTGCTGCTGCGGTTCGCTGCATGCGCTGCGCGGCGCGGCGGCGGACACCTTCAGGTTCGCCGTCCCCCCAGATGTCGGGGGGCAGAATGCTTTTGTGGCGTTCATCGATCAGATCGCACACGCCCTGTCCCACGAGGTGATTCGAGATGGCCTCGCAGGTCAGCCCATGATCACCGAGTATCTGCCAGTGTTTCTCGCAGTACGCCCGTGAGTCCGCCGCCTGCAGCACATCGAAATGGTCACCCCAGCACGCGAGTTCGAGGCCGTCGTAGCCCATCGATTGCGCCATGGGCGCGAGCCGTTCGAGCGGCAGGTCAGCCCATTGACCCGTGAACAGTGTGAGTGTGCGGGGCATCGTGCCGCAGGATAGCCGTGTTCGATTCAGTGCTGCGCGGCGTGCGCCATCGGATGCGCTTCGCAGACGCGTTCAAGATGTTCGCGGACGGCGTGCGCAATGCGCGCTTTGCTCGTGATCCGAACTGGATCATGACCCGCCGCGGTGAACCACGCTGTCTGAACGCCGCCATCGGGCGTGTCCTCGCCGCGGTTTGCGACACATGCGCCGTGCACCGCAGCACGCGCGTGCGCCAACTTGAGCAGTGCATCCAACTCGCAGCGTTCCTCATACTTGAAGCCCACGATGGGCAGCGACGGGTGCAGGCGATGCACGGCATCGATGACCTTTTCGGTGGGTTGAAGTTCGATACTCCACGCTCCTGCACCGCTTGGCACTTTCCCCTCTCGTGCTTCACGCGGAGCGAAGTCCGCGACGGCGGCGGACAGGACCGCCGCATGCGCGGGGCGTTCAAGCGCTTCCAAGACGAGCGAGCGGTAGTGCGTCACATCGCGTGCAACGCTGTGACGGAGCCATGCGGGGGCCGCGATGCTGCCGCTGCCGAGCACGAGATCGACATCGCACCCGCACAGATCCAACTCCCGCGCAACGGCGATGCCGAGCGCACCCGTGAAACGGCTGCTGATGCGCCGCACCGCGTCGAGCGGCGCTGGGACTGGGCCGCCCGTCACTAGGACGCGTCGCCCACGAAGTGGCGAGCGCGAGAGTGCGCGGCAGACCGCCCGCACGATCGGTTCTTCGTCGGGCAGGTTGTGTTTGCCGTAGTCGTCGCGCGGAGCGATCACCTGCACCCCGAGTTTCTGCAGCCGAAGGAGACTCTCAGAGAGGATCTGCGTGTGCATCGAGCCGTGCATCGTGGGGCAGAGCAGCAATGCACATCCGCCGCGTTCAAGACGCCCGAGCGCAGAGGCGAGCGTTGCGGTGACGGTTCCATCTGCGATCCCACACGCCATCTTGTTGATGGTGTTGTAGGTGGCGGGTGCGACGAGATACGCATCGAACGGCTCGCTGCCCGACAGATGCTCCGCGCGTGGACTGAGTTGCGTCACGACAGGGCGATTGGTGCTCCATGCGAGCGTGTCTTCCGTGACATAACGAAGCCCTTCGCTTGAAGCGATGGCGGTCACTTGCGCCCCGTGACGGCGCAGCGCGCGCGCGATCATCGGGCTCTTCATCGCTGCGATACCACCTGTCACAAGCAGCGCGACATGCTTGCCCGCGAGATGATCGGAGTCGTGCGGGACATCGTGATCCCCGATGACTGGCGAGAGGGGCGGCTTCGGATTCCAGTGGGAGTCATGAGACATCGGCGGTGGGTCCTCCATCGTGCCATCGGAGATTCAGATGGCGCTCCCCTCGAAGGAACGACTCGAGCCACGAACCGATGGACTCCTGTCGCCACGAACCTGCGGGGAAAAGGTGTGGGCGCTCGGTGCGATCGGAAAGAAACCACCCCGCAAGTTCGGCCCGTGAGGTCACGAGTGGCGCCGCTATGCCGAGTGCAATCGAGCGCATCGACACGATCGACCACAGTGCGTCAAGTTGTGTGCGCTGTTCCGCGCTCTCAGGGCGCGGGGCCCACTGCGCATCCTGTTCCGGCGGCAGTGCGCGCGCGCGCGTCATCGTGTTCTCGATGTTGCGGGCGAAATGCTGCAGCGTCGTGCGCGGGATGCCTCGCACCTGCGCGATGCGATCGCCGGTCGGTGTAGCCATCCGGGCAAGATCGAGCATGCAACTGTCGGGGAGCGCCGTGCGCGGCGGCAGGTTGAGAGCTTGTGCCATCTCCTGGCGGATCAGCACGAGTTCCCGTAGCACGGTCAGCTCGCGCGGGCGCAAAGTCAATCCGCGCGATGCGCGCCGAACCTGCGACTGCGGATCGAACTCCGCGCTTTGACGCGTTGCTTCACGAGTCTCTTCGATGACCCACGCCGTGCGTCCGAGCGCGTCGAGTCGTTCGCGCTGCTTCGCCCACACGAGCGGAAGGAAACGCACGTCATCCGCTGCGTAACCGATCTGAGCCTTGCTCAGCGGGCGCTTATCCCACTCGGTGAAGGTGTGGCCCTTGGGCAGTCGAACTCCGGAGAGCGACTCCACAAGATTGGCGAGGCTGAGCGGCCACGGCATGCCCGTCATACCTGCGGCGATCTGCGTGTCGATCACGGATGCCGCACTGTCGTCGGCTTCACGCTGCGCGATCAGCACATCCTGACCGCCCGCATGAACGAGCGTCTGCAGTGTCGGATCGCACACGGCCTTCCAGACCTCGCGCATCGCATCCTTTGGCAGCTCCATCGGATCCACAAGTCCGATGCGCTCGCTGGTCGAAAGTTGCACAAGGCAGATGCACGGCAGGAATGTCTCCTCGCCTATGAACTCCGTGTCGTAGGCGAATGACCCGACGGCGCGAATGTGATCGAGAAATGCCGCGACCTCGGCAGGGGTCGACAGCATTTCTGGTTCGCCCTGCGGCACCCGCGGATCCTGAAGCTGCGGACGCCGCACCGACCCGCCCGTGGCATGCGCCTCGGCATGGTGCATGGTCCTTCTTCGGCGGCGCAGACTCATGGGGAAGATGAGGCTACAGCACTGGGTCGCAGCGGGGCAGGAGTCCTATCATTTGACGCTTCGGCATTCGAGGCCGAGGCGCATTCCTATGACCCTCACTTCCACTGCGCCAAACACCCACACGCCTGACGATGATGTGCTTCCGCTGGCGGATGCACGCGCGAAACTGATCGACATGGTTTCGGCCACCGCAGCCGACGGTGGTACCGGTCGCGTGCAACGATTCGAAGTCGCAGTGGAAACGATCGATTCACTTCGGTGGCTCGCGTCGCAGCGTGCGGGGCAGCGCTTCTCATTCCGCTCGCGTGATGGCCGTTGGTCGCTTGGAGGGATGGGTTGTGCGATGCGGCGCAGCGATTGGAACGATCCCGCCGTGCGACAACTCCTCGCCATGCATGCGAACACGGGAACATGCGGGTTGTGCGGTCCCGCCTTGTACTACCGAGCATTCTTCGATCCAGGGGCGGTCGGCAAGCACGCGCCCGAGTGGTCAGGCTTCGAGCGGACCGAACTGCTCTTGCCCTTGGTGGAACTGCGGCGCGTTGGCACTGCAGTCACGCTGTCGGCGCATGTGGTGGGTGATGCGCGAAAGACGCTCGCGGCGCTCGATGAACTGGAGTTGCCTGTGCCGATGCCGATGCTGCCGCAGGGACTTCGCATCGCGGGTGATGCGGACCTCTCGCGGTGGGTGGACGCGGTCGATGCAGCGCTCGGATCGATCGCGGCGGGCAGCCTGGAGAAGGTCGTGCTTGCGCGCACGCGCACCTACAGCGCACTGCAGCAGATCGATCCATGCGCGGTGCTTGCGGCGCTGCAGAGCGAGGAACCGAGTGCGTTCCACTGCATGGTCGAGCCGCATGAGGGAACCGCATTCGTGGTCGCAAGCCCCGAGCGGCTCTTCCACCGAGAAGGTCTGCAGGTGCGAACGGAAGCTGTGGCGGGGACCTGCGCACGCGGGCCGGATGGCGGCGGCGATGACCGCCTCGCGGGGCGACTGCTCGGCAGCGACAAGAACAGGCGTGAGCACGAGATCGTTGTGCGCCGCATCAAGTCCGCGCTCGCTCCACTGGTGGTCGGCGTGACGCAGGAGGATTCTCCGACGATCATGCGGCTTCGCCATGTGCAGCATCTGGTGACCGCAGTGTCGGCGGTGCTGCGCGACGGCATCGGCGATGAACAGCTGCTGCGTGAGTTGCATCCGACGCCTGCGGTGTGTGGGTTGCCGATCGATGCATCGCGTGCGTTCATCCGTGAACATGAACGCATGCACCGTGGTCTCTACTCGGGCGTGGTCGGCGTGGTGGCGGGTGGGCTGAGCGAGTTTGCGGTATCCATTCGCGGCGCGCTCGTGCATGGCTCGGACATCACCGCCTATGCGGGCGCTGGCATCGTGCGCGGATCGGATCCCGATGCGGAGTGGCTCGAAACGGAGCGCAAGTTGGCGCCATTCGATTCGCTTGTGGCGCGCGGCGTGGCGCAGCATCAGAACGCGCGGGGCGAGGATGCGCGTCCGACGCGCGAGACCGGTGGTGCCTGGAGCGGCCGCAGGATGGCCGCAGGGCAGTGAGCGCAGCGCGAAAGTCAACGGGTGCAGCGGAGGCACCGAATTGGAACGCGCTGTGGGCGCACTTGGCATGTGAAGAGTGGAGACGCCGCGGGCTTTCGCTCGCGGTGGTGTGCCCCGGATCGCGGTCCGCGCCGCTTGCTGCGGCAGTCGCTGCACTGCGCGGCGTACCGACGCTGATTGCGCATGACGAGCGAGGCGGCGCGTTCGCTGCGCTCGGCGCGGCGCGTGCGACGGGACGCGCGGCGCTCGTGGTGACGACATCGGGCACGGCGGTCGCGAATCTGCTGCCTGCGGCCGTCGAAGCGTCGAAGACGGGAACGCCGCTGCTGCTTGTCACCGCGGATCGACCACCTGAACTCCACGGCTGCGGCGCCAATCAGTGCATTCGTCAGCAGGGGATCTTCGGCTCCTTTGCGGCGTGGGCCATCGACATGCCATGCCCGGGCCCTGATGTGCAACTCAGTTGGGTTCTTGCGACTGCGGGCGAGGCGTGGGATCGCGCGCATGCGCCATCGCACACGGCGGGACCCGTTCACATCAACTGGGCGTTCCGCGAGCCGCTCGCTCCGAGCGTTGAGGGATGGGATCGCGCTTCGCTCGGTGAAATCGAACGCTGGACGAGCGGCACGGAGCCGTGGCGCGAACCGATCGCGCAGGACAGCGTTGAGAGCGTCGCCGCGAAGGTGATCGAAGGTGTGCGTGCGTTTGCGGCGCGCGCGCAGCAGCCGATCCTGTGCGTCGGACCGCTGTACTCACCGGGGATGCGCGCGGTGGCGCAGCGTGTTGCAGCGGCGCTCGGTTGGCCCGTGCTTGCGGACATCGGGAGCGGTCTGCGCTGCGTTCGCCGCGGCGGTCCAGACAGCGATCACCAGCGGGTGAACGCACTTCGTCATGCAGATCTGATCCTGCTCGAACCCGCCGCCGCTCCGCATGCGCCAGATGCGGTCGTGCGATTGGGTTCACTGCACTCGAGCCGACGAGTGAACGATTGGATCTCCACTTCGCTCGCGCGTGGTGTGCGGCTGATGCTCGTTCGCAGCACGGCGGAGCCGGCGGATCCAGACCGCGCAGCGAGCACGGAACTGGTGATCGATGTACGAGCGGATGTTGCCGCTGCGCAGGGCGATTCTGCTGCGGCGTCCGCTGGTGAGCCTCGTTCGCAGCAGGCCAGCACCGTCTCATGGACCGCCGCCGATCACGCGGTTGACGCGGTCCTGCACGCGGAACTCGACGCGGACGCCGATGCGCCTCTCGATGAGCCGTCGGTCGCACGCATCGTGACGCAGGTCGCGCCGCGCGGCTGCACGCTTCTGCTTGGCAACAGCATGCCTGTGCGTGATGCAGACATGCATGCGCCTTGGATGGCGGAGGGCGTTCCTATTGCGGTCAGCCGCGGCGCAAGCGGCATCGATGGCATGCTTGCTACTGCGGTGGGGCATGCGAAGGCGACGGGCGAGCCTGCCATCGCGCTGCTTGGCGATCTCACGCTGCTGCACGATCTTTCTTCGCTTGCGCTCGCTGCGTCGTGTGGGGTGGGCATCGTGATCGTGGTCGTGAACAACGACGGCGGCGGCATCTTCCACTTCCTGCCGCTTCAGAAGCACCCAGCGCTGTTGGAGCCATGGAGTACGGCCCCGCAGGGGGCAGACTTCGCGGCCGCCGCGCGCATCTTCGGCATGTCCTACGCGCAGCCGCAGCGGCGGGGCGATCTTCGCGGTGCGCTCGCCACGGCGCTCGCGCAGGCGCGCGACGGCTGCTGCTCCCTCATCGAAGTACGCACGGACCGCACGGACAATCTCGCGTTCCACCGAACGCTGCAGTCCAAGGTGATCTCGCGCCTTGCGGCGTGTGCAGAGCGCACGAAGGGCGGTGCGCCATGAGCGCCGCGCACGCCGATCGCGAAGCACGCGGCGCAGCCACCGAGGCCGCACCGAACAGGCCGCTCGTGCTGATTCACGGCTTTCTTGGATCGCCTGACGATTGGAGTGCGTTCGAGACCGCGCTGCAGAAGATCCCGCATGCGCCACGGACCATTCGCGCGGATCTGGTCGATGCCGCGCGCGAGCTCATCGCGGCGGGCATTTCACGCCCAACGCTGCCGAACCTCGCGTGTGCACTGCTTGGGGCGCTGCGGCGCGACCCGCGACTGCAAGGCGGCTTCGATGTGGTCGGCTACTCGATGGGAGGTCGCGTGGCGCTTGAATGGATGGTGCGGGGCGGCGACGATGGTGAAGCCGCGACCGACATTCGCGTGCTGCTTGCGTCCGCGCATCCGGGGCTTGAGGATGCGGCGGAACGCTCTCGGCGCGCGAGTGTGGATGCGCATCTCTCCGAACGGCTTGCTTGCATCGACGAGGCCCGCACCAAGAGTGAGCGCGGATCCCGCATCTCCACGCTGCTCGCCGACTGGTACACAACGCCAATGTTCACTCCGCTCGCGGCGACGCCAGCGTTCGACGGCGTTCTCAAGCGGCGACGCGAGGACCTCGAGTCGGGTGATCCTGCGAAGTGTTGGTCGAGGATCGTGGCGGGGTGCTCGCCAGGCACGAATGAACCGCGCTGGGAGACGCTGCAAGCGGCGGGGGATGCATGCATGGTCGTCACCGGCGAACTCGATGCGCGATACTTTGCCGTCGTGAAGCGCAGCGCACAGATGGGCATCGCTACCCGCACGATGAAGGATGCAGGACACGCCCTCCCCATCGAGCAGCCGGATGCGCTCGCACGCCTCGCAGCGGCTTGGACTGCGCAGTTCGGCAGCAATCTTGCCACGCATAGAACGGACAACCCATGAGTACCCCTTCAACACCGCTCGAACCCCGCACGCCGCACTGGAAGTCCGCAGGGGCGTTCGCCGACATCCGCTTCGAGGTGTGGGAGGGCATCGCCAAGATCACCATCTGCAGACCGGAAGTTCGCAACGCGTTTCGCCCGCAGACCGTCGAGTCCATCCGCGCAGCGCTTCAGCAGGCGCGACACGATTCTTCGATCGGTGTTGTCATCCTGACGGGCGAGGGACCGCTGGCGTTCTGCTCGGGCGGTGACATGCGCGTGCGACGCGAGGCGGGCTACGCGGATGATTCTGGAACGCAGTCGCTGAATGTGCTCGACTTGCAGCGTGAGATACGCACCTGTCCGAAGCCCGTGATCGCGATGGTCGCTGGCTTTGCCATCGGCGGCGGGCATGTGCTGCACATGGTGTGCGATCTGACGATTGCGGCGGACAACGCGGTGTTCGGGCAGACGGGCCCGAAAGTCGGCTCGTTCGACGGCGGATTTGGTGCGTCGTATATGGCGCGACTCATCGGGCAGAAGCGCGCGCGAGAGATGTGGTTCCTGTGCAGGCAGTACAGCGCACAGGAGGCGCTGCAGATGGGACTCGTCAACTGTGTGGTGCCGCTCGATCGACTTGAGGCGGAAACTGTGCAGTGGGCGCGCGAGATTCTGGCGAAGTCGCCGCTGGCGATCCGCTGCCTGAAGGCGGCGTTGAACGCCGACTGCGATGGGCAGGCCGGTCTGCAGGAACTGGCGGGCAACGCAACGCTGCTCTACTACATGACCGAGGAAGGACAGGAGGGGCACCACGCCTACATGGAACGGCGTCCGCCCGACTTCGGGAAGTTCACGCGCCGACCGTGACGGCGCCGCATGAGTTCGACGCTTTCCAACTGGATCGCCGCAACGCGCCCGAAGACGCTCTCGGCTGCGATCACGCCCGTGGCCATGGGCTGCGCGGTGGCGCACGGCGAGGACGCGCTTCGCTGGGAGCCTGCGCTCGCCGCGCTGCTTGGTGCGCTCGCCGTGCAGATCGCGTGCAACTTTGCGAATGACTACTTCGACGGCGTGCAAGGCACTGATACGGTCGATCGTCTCGGGCCGCGGCGCGCCGTCGCGAGCGGGCTCATCTCGCCCCACGCGATGTGGCGAGCGACATGGCTCGTCCTCGCACTTGTCGCGCTGCCCGCTTGCGTCGTGCTGATATCCAGCGGCGGCTGGATCTTCGCGCCGCTCGGTGCAGTGTCTGCAGCGCTTGCCTTCGCCTACTCGGGTGGCACCTACGCCCTCTCGCGAACGGGGCTTGGCGAACCGTTTGCGTTCCTCTTCTTCGGGCCGATCGCAGTCGCCGCAACGGTCGCTGCGCAGACGCGCGAGTGGACAGCGATCGCCGCGATCGCTGGCTGCGCGCCAGGACTGCTCGCGACAGCGCTCATCTGTGTCAACAACCTGCGCGACGAACCGACCGACCGAAGCGCGGGGCGGCGAACACTCGCCGTACGCTTCGGACCAGCTCTCATGCGCGCGCTCTACGGCGCGGCCATTGCGGGCGTCACGGCGATCACGATCGCAGTGGTACTCATGGAAGATCGCCGCTGGGCGCTGCTCGCGCTTGCGGCGCCCGTGCTGCTGCTCCCCAGTGCATGGCGCATCGGCCGCGGCAGCGCGGGGCGCGCGCTCAACCGCGAACTTGCACTCACAGGCTTCGCACTGCTCTTGTATGGTGCGCTCTTCACGGTGGGGTGGGTTGCATGAACCTCGATCTTGCCTACTTCGAGCTGCCCTTTCACAAGCCCTACCGAATCGGCAGCGATCTTCTCCCATCACGCCGCGGCGTCATGCTCCGCGTGAAGCGAGGGCGCGCCTTCGGCTACGGCGAAATCGCGCCGCTGCCTGGCTTCCATCAGGAAACGCTCGAGAACGCTGTCGACTCGCTTCGCGAAGCGATCGCCAACGGTGCGACGCCCATGTGGCCAAGCGCCGCCTTCGGACTCTCCTGCGCGGTCGAGACCGCCGCCAGGAATCCGCGGTTCGGTTTCGCCGATCCGTCCGCAGCCACCGACATCGGCGTGAACGCATTCTTCTCTGGCGGCGTCCGCGATGCGAAGGCCGCACACGCGCAGGGACTCTTCACTGGCTTCAACACGATCAAGATCAAGATCGGACGGGGCAAACCAGTCGACGACCTCCGCACCATCCACACCATCCTCGATCTTGTCGGCTCCGAAGTCCGCCTCCGTCTCGACGGCAATCGACTGCTGACGCTGCAAGCCGCCGAACGCCTCCTCAGCCGCCTTGACCCAGCGCGCATCGAGTATGTCGAGGAGGCACTCCGCGACGACAAGGACCTCAGCGAGCTCTCGCGCCGCGTCGGCATGACTATGGCGATCGACGAGTCCGTTCATCTCGGTCTGAAGACCGAAGAAATGGGTGGCGCGCCAGGCGTCGATGTGCAGGTGGTGAAACCATCTCTCATCGGCGCACTCGAGGAAGTCGAAGCAGTCGTGACGCAAGGCAAGATCAACGGCATGGAAACAGTCCTCTCGACCGCTGTCGACAGTTCCTACACCATCGCGCTTGTCGCACGCATGGCTCACGCACTCGGCGCATCTGAGCGCGACCACGGACTTGGCACCGCAACACTGCTCGCTGCTGACACGATCATGCCTACGCCGATCGTGAATGGGCGCATGGTGATTTCGCCGACTTTGCCGAGTCCGAAGATGGACTTCGTGCCGCTCGCCAACTTCCGACTCCCACAACCCTGATTGATCGCGCCGAAGGCGCGATCAATCCGCGCCTTCGGCGCGCGTCAATCCGCGCCTTCGGCGCGATCAACCCGCGCCTTCGGCGCGACGGGTCCGCGCGCGCCCTCGGCATGCACCCTGCTGGGGCTCAGACAGCTCTCGCCTGCTCCACGGGGCTTCGCCCCGCGTTCGCAGGCTCGAGAACTCGCCCAGCAGGGGATGCCTCGGGCGCGCGCGGTC
>Ga0172367_10007689_pt1 | contig 12258 bp, 12 predicted proteins | sample Lak10m_FD_114542 | JGI IMG/M metagenome (GOLD analysis project Ga0172367, IMG submission 114542) | Freshwater microbial communities from Kabuno Bay, South-Kivu, Congo - kab_022012_10m | ecosystem: Environmental > Aquatic > Freshwater > Lake | place: Democratic Republic of the Congo: South-Kivu...
TCGACTGCAGAGCATGAAAAAAAATATCTATTTCCGCAGTCGTGTTATAAAAAGACAAGCTGGCGCGCAAGCTGGAATTCACTTCCAAGGCGTCATGCAAAGGCTGGGCGCAATGATGGCCGGCGCGGGTAACGACTCCCTGTTCGCCGAGCAAATCGGCGGCATCATGAGGATGGAAGCCTTGAAGATTTAAAGCGAAAAGAGGCAAACGGCCGGACTTTCCTCCCAAGAGACGGACAAAATCGCAAGTCTCTAATTTCTTTAAAAAATAATCAGCTAAAACTTCTTCCCGTTTGATTATTTCCGGCCAGGATATTTCCCGCAAATAATCGCAAGCCGCCCCCAAAGCGATAGCGCCTTCGATATTGGGCGTGCCCGCCTCCAGTTTCAGACTATCTGCCAAAGGAGAAAAAGACTGTTCCTTCACTTCGGAAATCATGCCACCGCCGCCCAAAAATGGCGGCAGCTTGTCCAATAATTCCCGGCGTCCAAAAAGAACCCCGAGACCCGCAGGCGCAAAAAGCTTATGGCCGGAAAAAACCAGAAAATCGCAATCTAAAGACCTGACATCGAGCGGGCGATGGGCAATACTTTGGGCCGCGTCCACAATCGTTAAAACTCCGCGCGCTTGCGCCCGCGCCAATATCGATTTTAAGTCATAAAACTGGCCGAGAACATTGGAAGCTTGAGTAATGCTTAAAACGCGCAGACGAGGCTGTTCAAAAATTTTGTCCAGGCTAAGCTCGTCAAAAGCGCCGTCGGACTTCACATCGATATATTCTAAAACAATACCGAGTTTTTCCTTCAGCTGCAGCCAAGGAACGATATTGGCGTGATGCTCGGCCCGGCTTAAAGCGACAATATCGCCGGTTTTTAAATTATTCTCACCCCAAGCTCTGGCCAAAAGATTAAGGCCGGCGGTCGTACCGGCAGTAAAGATGATTTCCTCTTTATCCGCCCCGATAAAATCGGCCACCTTCTTCCTGGCGCCTTCATACAATAAAGTCGCTTCCTCGGATAAAAAATTAGGGCCGCGATGGACATTGGCGTTATGCAAATGATAATAATCGTTAACGGCGGCAATTACCGCCTGCGGCTTGGGCGCGGTGGCGGCATTGTCAAAATACACCAGAGGCTGATTATTATATTTCCTTTTCAACAAAGGAAAATCTAAGCGATAATCTTTCATAAATTAACCGAGATTAAATCTAAGACTTCTTTGCTTAAAACTTCATCGGGAAAACCCTGAATAAAATTTTTCGCCAAAGACAAACTTAACATTTTTTTGATATCGGCCGGAGATAAGCCGCGGCTCTGCAGATAAAACAAGTCTTCCGGGGCCAACTTGAAAGTGCTGGCGCTGTGCCCGGCTTTGACGTCATTGGCGGCGATATTAAGGCCGGGAATCACTTGCCCGCGCGCCTTCCCTTCCAAATATAAACGCATATCGACCCTAGTATCGCTTTTCTGCGCCGCCGGCGACACATTCATATCGGCGGCATAATCCAGATGCGCCTGTTCGCGCAAAGACGCTTCTACCTTAACCCGGCCGAAGCTGTCCCTATCTTGAAAATTATAATCAGCTTGGATATGCCAATCATCATTATCATCGCCCAAAAATAAAGAATTACTATTAACAATGGCGCCGGCGCCGATATCATGAATAAATTTAATTTCCGTTTTAAGCGGCTCCAAAAAAAGATAATATAAATTAACCTTGGCGCCGGGGCCGATAAGCCACCGGCGTTCAAGCGCGCCAATCTCGACAGGCTTATCGACAATCAAGAGATAGCTGGCTTCAACGCCGGCTTCAAGCAAAAATTTACGCTTGGCTAAAGCCGGACTCTGAGACCAGCGCTCTATCAACAAAGACGGCCGGCTGCCGGCCAGTTTGATTTCCTCTTCCGCTTGTAATTCTAAAAAATTATTCATAGATATTAACCGACGCTATTTTCCATTTCCAATTCCACCATCCGGTTCATTTCCACCGAATACTCCAAAGGCAATTCTTTGGTAATCGGCTCGATAAAACCGTTGACCAGCATGGCAGCCGCTTCCGCTTCTTTCAAGCCGCGGCTGCGCAGATAAAATAAATCTTCTTCATTGATTTTGCCGGCGCTGGCTTCATGAGCGATAGTGGCGCCGGGATTATTGATTTTCATTACCGGAATCGTGTCAGAAACCGACAATTCGTCTAAAATCAAGGCATCGCATTTTACGGAAACGGCGGCGCCTTCGGCCTGAGGACCGACTTCCACCAAACCGCGATAAATCGCTTTGCCTCCGCCCTTGCTAATGCTTTTCATTACGATGTTAGAGCTGGTATCTTTAGCGGCGTGGATGACTTTGGCGCCGGTATCTTGAGTTTGGCCTTCGTTGGCAAAAGCGACGCCGAGATGGTCGGCGCTCGCCTCCTCGCCGACAAGAATAGAACAAGGATAAAGCATCGTCACGTTGCTGCCAAAATTGCCGCCCACCCATTCCATATGCGCTTTTTTCTCCACGATTGCGCGCTTCGTATTTAAATTATAGGCATCCTTGCTCCAGCTCTCCACGCTGCTATAGCGGAAACGGGCGCCATCTTTAACATAAATTTCCACCCCGCCGGCATGTAAAGAATCGACGCCGTAACGAGGAGCGCTGCAGCCTTCGATATAATGCGCTTGAGCACCGCTTTCAACGATAATCAAGGTATGTTCAAATTGGCCCATTCCTTTGGCGTTCATCCGGAAATAAGCCTGCAAAGGCTCTTTTATCTTCACTCCGGCGGGAATATACAAAAAAGTGCCGCCACTCCAAACTGCTCCGTGCAAAGCGGCGAATTTATGCAGAGTATTGGGCATCGCCTTCATAAAATAAGGCTCGACCAATTTCGGGTGCTTCTTTAAAGCCAAATCCATGTCTTCAAAAATAACCCCCTGGCGCTTGAACTCGGCTTTAAGATTATGATAGACGACGGTTGATTCATACTGCGCGCCCACACCCGCTAAAACTTCCTGCTCCGCTTTGGGAATTCCCAGCTTATCAAAAGTATTTTTGATGTCAGTCGGCACATCCTCCCAGCTCTGCGCCTGCCCTTCCATCGCTTTGGCGTAATAGGTAATCTTATCCAGATTCAAGCGGGATAAATCCGGGCCCCAAGCCGGCAAAGCTTTTTCTTGAAAAATCTTTAAGGACTCCAAACGCTTCACCAGCATCCAAGCCGGCTCTTCTTTCTCGGCAGAAATACGGCGCACCAAAGCCTCGTCCAGACCGCTTTTGGTTTGGGCCATATAATCGGCTTGATTATAGTCATCCCAGAGGGAATTATGTAACTTTAAGTCTTCAGCCATAATAATTAAATAACGCTCGCAAATCCTTCTTTTTCTAAACGAGCGGCCAGTTCCGGCCCGCCGCTCTGCGCAATGCGACCCTTAGACATCACCAAAACTCTATCCGGCTTGATATATTTAAGAACGCGCTGATAGTGGGTGACCGCCAAGAGGCTATTATCACTATTCTTAAAGCGCTGAATGGCTTTCCCGGCTATCTCCAAAGCATCAACATCTAGGCCGGAATCAATCTCATCAAAAATTGCCAAGACCGGATTAGCCAGCGCCAATTGCAAAAGTTCAGCTTTTTTCTTTTCACCGCCGGAAAAATCTTGGTTCAAATGGCGGTTAGACCAATCACTCTTAATATCTAAAGCCGACAGCTCATCATCTAATTTCGTCTTAAAAGCAAAAACACTATCGGCGTCTTGACCGCGAGCAACTTGCAAAGATTTATAGGAATCAAATAAAAAAGGAAATAACTCTAAACCGGCAATTTCCCGCGGTTCCTGAAAAGCTAAAAATAAACCCGCCGCCGCCCTTTCTTCCGGCTTAGCCACAGTTATATCCTTATCCCGGAAAATAATCTGGCCGCCGGTAATTTGATAATCGGGATGGCCCATCAAGACCTTGGCCAGAGTACTTTTACCGGAACCGTTGGGACCCATAATAACGACGCTCTCGCCCAAAGCTACGGAGAAACTGAGCTCATGCAGGATTTCCTTATCGCCGGCGGAAACGCTTAAATTTTTTACTAATAACAAATCCATATTATTTTATAACAGCGAAGCCAAACTTCTCTTGGCTAAACTGGATTTAATATCATTTAAAAGCAAAGGCCAGGCGCTCTTGAGGCCGCATTGCTGAAAATGCGGGCAAGTCTTATTCTGGCTATGGGCGCAGCGCACCTTCATTTCTCCGGATAAGGCTTCCAGAATTTCCGAAACCTTTATTTGTTTCGCCGGCCGAGCGAGATAATAGCCGCCGCCGGCCCCTTCCCGGCTCTTAATTAGACCGGCTTTCTGCAAAGAATTGGCAATCTGGCTTAGATAAGGCGAAGACACCCTTAGATGCTTGGCTAGGGGCGATAGGGGCATGATTTCTCCGGGTAATTTGGCTAATTGCAACATAATTAATAAGCCGTAATCGGTTTTAGCGTTAATTTGAAACATGATAATATCGGTTAACTATAAGTAAATTAATTATAGTTAATCCATTAAAAAAAGCAAGCTTTAAAACTGCTTAAAAAAGAAGCTGCCGATAACCAAAGTTACAGGCAGCTTTAAACAAAACGGATCAAAAACCACCACATTAAATCCAAACAAGTGATCCGCTTCGAGAAGCAAGCAGGAAATGAAAACTAAAAAATGAGAACTTCGAAAACTGCTCGCCTCTTGAAATTAAAAAGTACACAACATCTTAAAAATAATATAGATTAATTTTTAAAAAATGTCAACCATACCAAAAAGATAGGAATGATATCCTATCTTTTTTCTTATAATATTTAAAAATTCAAATTAGAAATATATAATTAAATCTTTTTTTTGCTTTTTTTAATCTTAGAAACCGAAATTTTATTAATTTTAGTTTTAACTTTTTTTTCAATCTTTTCTGCTTTTTTAACTACCGATTTAACTCCGACTTCCAATTCCTTTACCTTAGCGCCAATTATTTTTTTCGCTTTATCAATTGCCGGTGCAATTTCTTGTTTTTCAAGTTCTTCAATTTTTTCTACTTGAGCAACAAAAGCATCATTAACTTTTAAGATACTAAGGATATGGTCTAATTTAGAATGAAGAGCCGCTAGCTGCTCCTGAAAAACATCTTTGGCCTTAGCTGGCTTATGAACAGAATCAGAACCATGAAAACAAGCATCGCAAAAAACCGGCTTACCGGCCGTAGGGCGGAAAGGAACTTCGCAAGCAGAACCGCATTCTTCACAGGTAGCTTTAAATAATTGACGCTCAGGACGATCAAAATTGCGTGAACCACGATCATTAAAAGAACGCTCGCCCCCTTTGCCCCCCGAGAAACAAGCACTGCATAATACCGGCTTCGTTCCATTCGGGCGGAAAGGAACTTCGCAAGCAGAACCGCAGTCGCTACAAGTTGCTTTATACATAGTCGCCCGTTCTTGATTGCGCCCCCCGAAAGAACCGCGCTGAGGCTTAGCAAAATTACCACGAGCACCAAAATCTCTCTTAGCTCCGAAAGCGCCTGATTTTTTTGCTCCTCCTTTAAAATCTTTCATAGATTGATAATAAATTTATAAAATATTAGCCAACTAGCCGATTAACGGCCAAGACTGATCATAATTTCAATCTTCAGACTAAAGTATGATAACATAGAAATTAAATTATGGGAAATATTAATAATATTAAAATTACCTAATTTTAGTAATTAAATAATAACAAAAAAACATCTTGAAAAATTATTAAATATAAAAAATACAAAAAAAATAAATTTTGTAAGATTAATAAAGGAATACCAAGTAAAAAATACCATTTACGCGTCTTATGATGGCAAACAAACATGCCGACATAAATACCAAAAGCGCCAAAAGCGGAAGCTAAAAAAAAGAGTTTACCCTCAGAGATGCGCCGATGCTCCGGGTTACTTGCTTTTATCTTATCAAGCAACATCAAAATAAAAGCTAAAAAATTAATAGCCAACCAAAGCAGTAATAAATAAAATAAAGAAAAATCAATAAACATAAATTAATAGGCTAAACTAGCTTGCCCCTTAAAAGTTCGGGGGCGATTATTCTTTTGTGTTGCCACTGATAAATTTAAAAGCTCTTGATCATAAGCGAACACCTGAGGATCAAGCCGATAAGCCATATCGTTGATGCCTAATAAATATAAACCCGATAAATTACTCAGGCGCGACAAAGCGACATAACCCATGCCATAGCCAAAAGATTTACTTAAATCTATTTCCGCCGCTTCCAAAGTCATTCCTTGACTCTTGTGAACAGTAATTGCCCAAGCTAAACGCAGAGGGATTTGATTAATACGAGCTAATATTTGTTTATCATCATCAATCGTCCAAGAATCAGGACCCACTAATATCTCCTCCCCGGAACGTAAACGAACAATGGGAAAATTATTTTCAGCAAAAGCAATGACCGTGCCGGTCGTGCCATTAACATAAACAACCTTATCTTCTTTAAATTTATTTTTAACAAACATCACCAAAGCCCCCTTCTTTAATACTAAGTCCGCCGGCGCTAAACAATTCTTTCTTAAAGATTCAACTAATTTTTTATCCCCACCGCTCGTCATCTTAAAAACAAATGGCTCTTCTTTAATTAAAGCTAATTCCTGATTATTAATAGCATCGACGTCGACATTATGAGTAAATAAACGTACGGGGCGTAAATCATTTTCTAGTTTTTGCCCAATTCTGGCTTGCAATAAAGCGACAATTTCATCGCTTATTTGATTACTGCGCAGGCTATTTAAAATCCGAGTTAGACTCCGATCTTTCTGCCGATGTTGTTCTTCTAAATAACAAACACGAACATCCATCTCCGGCCAAACCTTTGCTTTATAAGCAAATTCCGCTTCTTCGTTTCCGGGAGAAATCGGGGGTAATTGGAAAAAATCTCCCGACATAACAACCTGTAGGCCGCCAAATGGCAAATTATTTTTCTTCAGAGCTCGACAAACAGAATCAACCATATCTAAACGATGAGCATGCAACATGGAAATTTCATCAATCAAAAGCACCTCTATCTTTTCAAACTGTTTTTTTAAATAAGATTTCTTAATCAAAGATTGTAGTTCGCGGCTGCTCAATCTTTCTTTAATACCAATACCGGCCCATGAATGAATGGTGCGGCCGCCGATGTGAGTCGCCGCAATGCCGGTTGAGGCAGTAATGGCAACGCCAATACCCCTACTTTTTAAATGAACAATATATTTGTTCAGCAAAAAAGTCTTGCCGCTTCCCGCCTGACCGGTAAGAAGGACATTATGCCCCGCTAATAATATTTTCCAAGCCTCTTTTTGCGTCATGTCTTTAATTATAGTATGAAAGTATTTTATATACAAAAAGCGGACAAAGGAATCCGCTTCTTTAAATACTTAAAATTTCAATTAGCGTAAAGTATAGCCGCCATCAACTATTAATGTTTGCCCGGTAATATAATCGGCTTGCGGCGAAACCAAAAAAGCAACTGCCTGAGCAATATCGTCCGGAACACCCATCCTGCCCCAAGGAATCATCGCTTCGGTCTGCTTCTTTGCCTCCGGCGTCATGCCCGTACTGGCGCCCGGCGTTTCAATCGCCCCCGGAGCCACGCTGTTTACATTAATTTTCTTAGCCGCCAATTCCAAGGCAAGCGCTCTGGTCATGCCGACAATACCGCCTTTGGAAGCACAGTAATGAGTCAGGCCGGCAAAGCCGACAAAAGCGGCGATGGAAGAGATACTAACGATTTTTCCGCCCTCCGGCATTAATTTAGCCGCCGCTTGCGAACAAAGAAAAGTACTCTTCAAATTAACATCAATGACTTTATCCCAGTCATCGACATTCATTTCCAAAAACGGCTTAAAGGGATAGATGCCGGCATTGTTGACCAAAATATCTATCCGCTCAAATTCCGCCATCGTATCGGTCATTAACTTGCCTACCGCTTCGCTATCGGCAACATCGCAAGACAAAGCCAGAGCTCGACCACCCTTATCCTTAATTTCGGCAGCCGCACTCACGCAATCAACCAGGTTAATATCGCTCGTCACCACCGAAGCTCCCGCTGAAGCCAAAGCTAAAGCGATGCCACGGCCAATACCGCGCCCCGCCCCAGTAATAACCGCTACTTTATTATCTAAGATCATAAAATCAAAATAATAATTTATATATACATTTTACTAAAAATCCAATAATTTGTATATATTTTAAGGTTATATTGACAAATACTTATATAAATACTATTATAAACATAGTTCGTTTCGTAAGATCGTTCTTTAAAATAATATTCCAATAATGGAATAAAAAAAATAATAGTATTATGACAGAAAAAGAAAAATTTAATTTAAAAAAATCAGCAAAAATTAAATTAGAAGAAATTAAAATTGAGGATGGAGAATTAATTCCCGTAGATGTTTATCTTGAAATCAATTATGAAGAAAGATTAAAAACAGGTTTTCTATTATTAGAAGAAGAAGAAAGTTAGATTATATTAGCTGCTCCAATAAGAGCGGCTTTTTTATTAATATGAATGGTCACAAGCTCCATCCTGATTAACATCGATATATAAGCCACAGTCTCCGGGGAATTCACAATCTTTAGTTAAAAAAGGACAATCAGCTTGATCGGCCTTAGGATTATAATCCACCACTACTTGCCGAAAGTCCTCTGTTTCCAGAATACCCTTCGCTCGATTATATAAATTATAAGTTGGTCCGATATCTTTCAGCTTTAAAGAAGTGTCGATACCTGACGGCAAAGATAATTTTTTTTGAAATTCAATTAACGGCACCCCAGTAGTCTCGATTAAATAAGCCAGGGTATTGCTGCCGCGAATATCAGCCACATTAATTTCACCCTGAACGTTAACGATATTAGACTCTGGCTTGGTCTGCCAAAAAGGAGTAAAGGGGGCAATAATCAAAGGTAAGACGACTAATAATAAAACTAACCAAGAAAAATACTTTTTAGAAATTCGGCGCCTAAAAATATAAAAACTCAAACTATCTTTAGGGCAATTACTTATACAGCGCCCGCAGCTGATGCAGTCGGCATCCTTAATTTCTTTAACATTGGCAATCTGTAAATTAGCCGGACACTTGCGATCACACAGACCGCAACTTATACAAGAAGATTCTTCTCTTTTAATCTTAAAAAAACCAATTTTTTTAAAAATCACAAAAAAAGCACCCAAAGGACAAAAATAACGGCACCACCAGCTTTTAGAAAATAAGGCTACAATTAAAAAAATAAATAATAAAACATAGGCAATAATCTTTTCTTCAAATTCTTGGCCAAAATGCATCAAAGCAGAATAAGGATCATAATTACGAAAGATTAAATCACCCAGATAAAAAGAAAAATAAATGACTGCCGCCAAAATAATATATTTTAAATAACGCAAATATTTATCTAGCCCCGCCGGTAATTCCCAATCTTTTTTCAAGCCAATTTTTTTACCTAGGTAACGCAACCATTCTTGCAGAGCACCAAAGGGACAAAAATAACCACAGAATACTCGACCGAAAAATAAAGTGGTAATCAAAAAAATACCCATTAAAATAAAAGAACTGGTAAAAATACGTTTTAAAAATTCCCCTTTAAAAATTAAAGTAAAAAAACTTTCCGCTGCCCCAAAAGGACAATAAGCGTCAATTGGAGCTGCTTTTTCAATGCCTAGTTTTTGGTGAATAATTGCTAAAGTGAAAACAATTCCAACAATGAAAGCCTGAGTCAAAAAGCGTAAAAAAATTCTAAAAGACTGCTTCTTCATAAAAAATAAAAAAATTAATTTTTAAATCTATTATCTGATAATAAATTATCATGTTACGAATCTTTAAGCAATTTATACAAAAAATAATAATAATCTCTTAATATTTCTTATCTTTACATCTCTCTTTAAAAAGAGCATAATAAAAAACGGGTTTAAATTTTTAAAATATATAAATATGGCAAGAATTATTGGCCGCGGCTATTCTTTCGATGATGTCCTCATTGTGCCTAAATATAATAAAATTATATCTCGGCGAGATGTTAATTTTCAAACTCAAGTCACCAAAAATCATAAAATCGATATTCCCATTCTGGCCGCTAACATGGATACGGTGTGCGAAAGTAAAATGGCGATTGCCTTAGGTCGTCTTGGCGGCTTGGGAATTATTCATCGTTTTCTGAGCATTGAACAACAAGCCCAGGAAGTGGCTAAAGTAAAAAAACAAAAATTATTAAGCGCTGCCGCTTTAGGCATTAAAGATTACGAAGAGCGCCTGCCGGCTTTAATCAAGGCCGGAGTTAATATCATTGTTCTTGATGTCGCGCACGGACACTCCAAAAGAGCCGGCAAAACGCTGGATTACATCAAATCCAAATACCCACAAATAGATTTTATGGTCGGCAATGTCGCCACGAAAGATGCGGCTGAATATTTTATCAGCAAAAAAGCGGACGCCATCAAAATCGGCATCGGTCCTGGTTCCATGTGCACAACCCGGATTATGGCCGGTGCCGGCGTCCCGCAACTAACTGCCATTATGGATGTCTATGAAGCCAGCCAGGGGCGAGTGCCTTTGTGCGCGGATGGGGGCTTAAAATATTCTGGAGATATCGTCAAAGCTATCGGCGCCGGCGCTGACTGCATTATGTCCGGCTCCTTCTTCTCTGGAACAGCTGAAAGTCCCGGTGAAATAATTACTATTGACGGCAAACAATATAAAGAATATCGAGGCATGGCGAGCCTATTGGCAACCGTCAAAAAAATGACGCTGGACGGCTCGAAGATAGATGAAGTGGTTCACGTTGAAGGTGAAATGACTAAAATTCCCTACAAAGGATCAATCGCCCCGATAATTAATAAGCTACTAGGCGGGCTCGCCTCAGGCATGACCTATATCGGCGCCAAAGATATCGAGTCTTTAAAAGGCAAGGCCGACTTTATAGAAATCAGCAGTGCCGGCTATCACGAAAGCCAGGCGCATGGTCTGGAACACGCTCCGGAAATATAAAAGGCATCAAATCAAAAAACTATCCCCAAAAGGATAGTTTTTTATTATCTGAAATAAATACTCTTCAGGCTTTCCGGCTGTCATAGGCCCAGTGTAAAAGCGCTTGCCTCTGTTTGGGGCGGCACTTAAAGTCACCCCGCCGGCAATTTTTCTGTACCGCCAGTAAATGGCGGCGGAAAGCTCGCCAGCGCTTAATCTGCCTTTTATCATCCTCATGCCGCCGGCCGAGATAATAGCGGCAATACCATTGGAACCAGCCCCTGGGATCATCGGGATGAATCCAGCCCTTAAAGCGCCAGACCGATAAAGACTGGCTGGCATTAACGCCAAAAAGATTTAGCTTCGGGTCGTGGAAGCGGGCGCACAGCTTCGCTCCCCGATACCAGTCGGCCGGGAATTCCCGCCGGCAATCAGTCATATATCTGCCCCCGAAAACGCCGAGAGCCAGCATTTCCTTGGGGCTAAGCTCCGGCTTGAATTCGGAATCAAAATTACGGCCCATCGGCTCCGTGAGCTGATATCTATAGTCCTTTTGCATTAAATCATTAACAATAATGGTTTTTGGCATACATCTTAATTCTACCCTAAAAACCGAAAAAAGACTAAAATATTAATCATACCGCCTTTTTATTTTTTTAATACTTATAGTCAATAAATTTTTGTCAGACCCTCCAAATATTTCCTGCCGCAGGCGTCTTCCATTCTCGCCAAAAGCATCTGCGCCGATTTATAGGGGCTCGCAGGCAAAGAATCAATATATTTAAATCTCTTATACTTCGGAAGCCGTAAAGCGGCCGAAAGATTATGCAAATTAATAAAAAGATAAAATAAAATTTCATCAGACTTATTCGGACTAAGCCTATCGTTCGCGAACATATTATCTCCGGGAAAACGAATATGGACGCTGAGCGGACCCAACTCATTGTCAATCATCTTTACGGCCGCATGCCTAATATAACCATTTTGATGTTGCAGTAATTGAAAAAACCAAGGAAACAAAAAATCCGGCAAATGGTCTTTATCGCGCAGAAAATATATAACCGAAAAGGCTGTCACAAAATTTTCCTGGCGCCAAGCTTCCCTTATCTTATAATATTCAGCAAAAGCCCCGTTAATCAAAATTTTAATATCATCATAATCGCTACCACTAGTTTTCGAACTGTATAACAATTTTCTTACCTGCCGAGCAGCTAAGCGGCTTTCTTCTTTGTTGCCCGATAAAATAATTTCAAAAGCCTCCCTAATGGTGTTCA
>Ga0172367_10007690_pt1 | contig 12255 bp, 8 predicted proteins | sample Lak10m_FD_114542 | JGI IMG/M metagenome (GOLD analysis project Ga0172367, IMG submission 114542) | Freshwater microbial communities from Kabuno Bay, South-Kivu, Congo - kab_022012_10m | ecosystem: Environmental > Aquatic > Freshwater > Lake | place: Democratic Republic of the Congo: South-Kivu...
CCAGTAGATGAGGATTTTGGGATGACACCAGTAGAATCGCTTGCTTGTGGCATACCTGTGATATGAGTTAATGATTGAGGAGTAAAAGAGATAATCGAAGATAATAAGTCATGAGTCTTGATTTCTCCAGAAGCAACTGTTGAAGAGATACAAAAAGCAGTCCAAAATATGGATTTGGCTAAAAGTCAGACTTTCAAGGCTAATTGTATAGAAAGAGCGAAAATGTTTAGCTTGGAGGCTTTTGAAGATAAGATAAAGCGAGAAGTTTTATAAAAATGATAATAAAACTAAAAAATCACTCAACAAATGAGTGATTTTTTAGTTTTAAGATTTTATTGGTCAAGTTGAAAACAGCGGACGTTAAAAAATTCTACATCAGTTTCAGCTTTACAAGGCACAAACTAGGGAAGGCTAAATTGAAATAGTTTTATTAAAAACAAATCATCTTAACCTTATTCACCTTAAAACTCTCAAAAAGTTCATCAACCCAACATTCTAAAGACGATTTCATAACAAAAAAGTCGTTCATATGAAATAATATATACGGGAGCTCATCATCTCGGATTTCATTCGTATTTTCCAGCATAGATTCTTGCACAAATATCTTTAGCATAATGTTATCTCAAAATATTACTATGATAGTTTCAGGAACATAAAGCCCTTTTTTATATCTCATAGGCAGATTGAAAAGATATATAGCTAGTAGCTTCTTCCAGATTTCATCATGCAGTTTCAAAACTCAAACGAGTCAATTTTTCGTATCAAGTATCTCAATCTCATCGTCGAAATTCTTTATCAAATCTGTCAGATCGTCCAACCTTCAATCAACTAGAGCGGTTTCAAAAAATTCCAAATCCATTTTAAGCTCATCGATGACAGGGATTTTAGGTAATATTTTTTGAGGTTTTCGACTAGCTTGAAAGTTCTTTTGTTCCAAAGTTCAAGTCTTACGAGTTTCATTTTTCAAACAGGTTTCATTTTCAAAAATGGAATCAGATATATCTAGGTCTATTCTTACAGCTTTCAAATCAGCCTCAGGGAGCAACTTTTTCAGATTTAGAAATTCATGTAGTTCATCGAGTATTAACAAATAGTTATTTCATTCCTTCTTCCAAAACATAACCCTCTCGACAATCACACAAAACTCATATCTTCACGAGATATTCCTTACGTTCTTCTTAATTGATATATAGACATGTTTTCTAGGATTGACACATAAGATTTCTTCAAGGAAGTAGTTATGCTTTATGTAGTTAGCTAAATCAGTCTTAGTATATTTAAAGTTTTTCATTTGCAGATAATTAAAATAGTCTCTTAGTAAAAGGAATTATCTTTATTTTCCCAAAAGACCCAATCATTCTCAAATCCAACAACTGATTCACGATTACATTTTACTTTTTTGCTTTAGACCAAAAGTAGCATTCATATTTTTTATTTTATACTCTGGCTCGTAAAATTTACGAAGTACAATTTTGCGAGACGATTATTAAAAGGTATTAAAATAGTATTAATAGATATTAGACCTTGGCAAAAATGCCTTTCAGAAAGCAAAATTCAATGGAAATGACGGTATTTGAAAGATGAAAATACGTTAGTTGAAAGACAATCTTACGGTAGTTAGATAGCCCTTTTACGGTAGTTCATATTTTTAGAAAAAATATATGTTTTCATTTTTGAAATCGTAGTAGATTTTCAAATCAAGCAAAGACTCTCAAAGGGTCTTTTTCAGTTTGCAGGTAGGAGATTCCTTTGATTTGGAAGAGGGTAAGGATATGTTAAGGGCGGAATATATGGTTTTGGCTCAAATAGGCTTTTTCTTATAGTGATTTTTCAGTTGGCTCAAAATGATATATCTTTTTTTGTCCGAATTGCTAAGGTTTCATAGCTCGCTTATGCTAAAGTCAGAGAAATATTTGTCAGAGAAATCGATATATCTAGCTGAGTAAAGAGGGGAAAACTTAAGGGATAGAGCTTTTCAATCCTTTTTGCCAATGAAGAAAGGGCTGAAACTCATAACGGGGCTTTCTCATTTTCAGAAATAGACCTTATTGAGTTGCTCAGCTAGCCTTACCATTTTAGCTAATATCTTGGCATCATCCTTAAACCAAGGCATTTCCTCAAAATCTGATTTAAATAGATTAACTGAAAGCATATCAAAACTGCCTAAACTTTTATCATTTACAGTTTCAACTGATATGTCCTCCTTATATTTACTATAGCTCTTATTCATATAGAGCTTATGAAATACGACATGAAAAAGTCATAGGAAATATGAAATATGGCTATTGTTAAGCAATTTTGACTTGGGGTGCAATACAAACTCCACTCAGTCTTTCTGTTTGTAGAGGATTATTCCTTTATTTGAGCCATTCTTAAATTTAGAAATATCGGTTTTGCTATCTGTTTTCCATTTCTCTAGCAGGTCGATATTCTCATTGCAGGTAAAAAGGCTTAGGTGTAACAATATATCTCTATCAGTATTGAGATTCCTGTTATGAGGGTCAAATCAGTTATCAATATCATCCGGCAACTCTAACTTTCATCTCTTCTTTTTCGGAGTTTTCTTTTCATTGCCTTCTTTCTGTCAGTTTTTGTCAGGTATTCACTGCAAGATATTTAGCTCGTCCTCATGCAGTTTAATCCTATATTCAAGGGCTTCCTTTCAATATTCCTTTACGAATTTTTCATATTCTTTTTCATACCTGTCCAAAAAATGGAGATGAAAGACGATCTTCTTTTCTAGAGGAGATTTAGACATCTTTTCTCTCAGCTCGCTGAATTTTTTCAGTATGGTTTCTTTTGATATGCTCATTTTTTGGAATTAGGATTTAGATTAGAATTAGTCCATAATACGGAAAAACGAAATAATTCAAGTTCGGGGCTATATAGGCTTATATCTGCCAACATTTAGTCAGATTTCTTTTCTCTTCTTCAAGGATTCCGATATCTTAGCCTTTCTCAATCTAATATCCTCGATATGCTCGTCTTTCTTCTTATATGCAATCATCTTATTCCTAATTACGCTTCAATTCGCATATCACAGGATATTAGCAATTTTAGCATAGGATAGACCTTTTCTCTGCCTCATAAGTCTAATCTGCCTTATCTCGTCTCTATCGACGGTGCTTTTGCTCTTTTTTCTTCCGAATACAGCTCACTTTCTCTTAGCCTCTGCCATTCATCTTTTAACCCTCTCGGATATTATCTCGGATTCAAACTCAGCAAAAGAGCCTAAAATGTTTAGAAAAAGCCTTCAATTAGCTGAGGAAGTGTCGATATTGTTATCAATGAAAACTACATCCTTTCATTCTTCTTTCAGACTATATACTATTTTGTTCAAATCGACTATATTCCTTGCAAGCCTGTCAATCTTAGTCGTAATTATCAGGTCAAAATTCTTTTCGCTCAAAATCTTTTTCAACTTCTCTCTTTTCAAAAGCTTCGTTCAGCTTGCCATTTCGCATTCTATCCTTTTCAGCTTATATCAATATAGCTCGCAATATTTCTCAATATCAGACCTTTGGGCAGATAGAGAATGCTTTTGCATATCCTCGTTGGTTGAAATCCTCGCATATCAGATTTCAATTTTCGGCTTTTCGTGTCTATTCATAGTTTGTAATCTTAAAATCGCTCAATTTCCAGAGCTACTTTAGAATTATCGCGAATTTTTCTCAAACCGAAGCCAAAGATAGAAAAATGCTCTGCAAAAAGGTAAAGGGGAAAGATATAAGGTGAACCTTAGAATTCGTTTATATCAAAAAAACCTCTTTCCTAAGAGGTTTTTAAGGCGTTTTTAATACAAAATATTCCTTCAATCAAATTATTTTTATAAAAAATAACATATATTAAAAACTCGTCTGCAAATCCAACATCTTCTTGTATTCTCAATTATTTTTTTTAGAGAGTTCTTCATGTGTTCATCTTTCTAGGATTTTTCATTTCTTGAAAACTATTATATCATCTGCTTCTTTTACAGTTTGGAGTCTGTGAGCTATAACTATTACAGTCCTTCAGATAAATAGATTATGAAATGCCTCCGATACGACTTGTTCAGAAATCGAATCAAGCGCAGAGGTTGGTTCATCTAGTAGGATTATGTTAGGATTTTTTAGCATTATCTTTGCTATTGCAAGGCGTTGTTTTTGTCATCAACTTAGCTTAACTCATCTTTCTCATATTTCTGTTTCTAGAGAGTTCTGTAGTTCGTAGATGAATTCGCATTTTGAGTTTTTTATGGCATTATCTAATTCTTCTTTAGTCGGCTCTCTATCAAGTGCATAAGTCAGATTCTCTATTATTGTGCCATCAAATACACTTGGCTCTTGAGTAAGGTATCATATGTTTTTGTAGTATGATATAAGATTGACATCTTGCACATTTTGATTGTCTACCACAATTTCTCAAGTCTTAGGATGAATATATCAAGCAATGAGCTTCATCAGAGTTGTCTTTCCAGATCCAGAATCTCAGACAAAAGCAGTTTTCTTTCAGCCAGATATATTTAATGAAAAATTATTGAATATATTATCTTCATTGTATCAGTATGTTAGATTATTTATTTGAATGTTTCAAGTGGCATATGAGAATGGAGTTGGGTTATTGATTCATTGGATTTCAGATATATTTGAAAAGGTTTCAAGGAGTTTGTTAACATCTACTATTTGAATTCATATATTTCTTGATATTTTTGTAGACGTCCATGTATATGTTTTAAGAACATCTACAAGTCAATAAATCAAAATAAAATAACTTAATTGAAAATTTCATTCTATAGTTCATTTTCAAATATACACAAAAACAAAAAATAATATTGAGCTAATTATAAATTTAACTCAAACAGTTCAAATTACACCCAAATCATCTTCTTTCCACCAAATTTTTAATACATTTCTTGTTATCGAATTTAATTTATTTGCTTCATAACTAAATTTGTTATTTTGAAGAATTTCGAATTTTGACATAATTATTTTTATAACATTTCTATCATAAGAAACTTCTTCGTCTTTTCTTTGATTTCTATATTTTAAAGACAAATCATTAAAATAAAATGCATATAAAAAATTTATAATAAATAAAATTATTATGATAATAAAAAATTTCCATCATGCAGTAAAATATATAACTCAAAAAGCATAAATTATAGCAGTTAAAGTAATAAAAATATCTTGTACTTGCTCATTTAATATATGACACCAATTATCAATTCATTTAGATATAATGCTATTTGTTCTTCAAGTTCAAAGAGATTCAACTTTATTATTATCAAGTTTAAGAAATTTTCATAAATATAATTCTGTTAAAGCTTGTTTTAATTTTGGCCATGATCTAGAAAAAGAATGAAATAATCAGTAAGTTAATAAATAATTAAGTATTTGAACTCAAACAAATATTATTAACCAAAAATTAAATTCATTTAAATCTTTCGATTGAATAGATTTAACTATGTAAGCTAGCATTTGTATAACAAATATAGATTGAAATCAATCAATAATTGAAAATAGCATCATTATAGAATAATCCTTTTTTATGTATTTTATGGGATTAAGAATTGTTTTAGATTTCTCGTAGTATTTTTTTAACATGTTTTTTGTAAATTAATAATCTAAAGTCATATTTTGTATTTTATTCTCTTATTAAAGCCATCTTTTTTCTATATTCTGAAAATATATTATCATTGATATTTCTAATCTGATTAAAAAAATATCAATTGCTTTCAGATTTATATTTTTTAGTTAGTTCTTCAGTATAGCTGCTTTCATAATTTCAATTTTCATCAACATTTGCAATGTAGCTTATGTTTCAAAACATTATTCATAATCCTTTAATAGGATCATTAAATATCAATCATTTAGGAGCAAAATACTTGATTTCTCAAAATAATTCTTTTATTGGATTCAGATTTACTATCTCGATAGGTTCATTTCAATCTACAAGGACTTTAGTAGGTCAAATAAATATTTTATTTTGCATATCAATCAAATATTCATTTGAATTAGGAAGAACAATATAATTTATTACATGTCATGGTATATTCAAAAACTTTGATTTTACTCATAAACTTTTGAATAATTCATTTCAGATTGCAGAAGAATAGAAGCAATTTGGCAATAATGATCTATTTACTGTTTCCGGCCAGGATGATGATTTTCTATGGTATCAGATATCTTCTTTAGAAATTCAGTTATGCAGATGAATTTCAGTATTTTGTTCTCTGGTATACCTAAAATTATTTAAAATAGTATCTAAAAGTAGCTTTTCATCTCAAGAATCAAGTAATTTTTTATATTCTCAAATCATATTTTGAGGGAAAAATCTTTGAGTCATATTTTTAACATGCATATTGAATTCTTTATACACAATCTCAATAAATTCTTTATTAGTTGAAAAACCCACTTTATCAGGAAGTTCGGTTCAAAAAATATTTTTCCAAAAAGACTGAAGCGAGCTATTTGGGAAATTTAAAATATTATTAATCCTTGTACATGTGTTATTATTTAAATTTATATTTATATCTGACAAGTCTTTTTTATTTTCGGAATTAATTTTGTTTAGCATAATATTTTTTCTGTTATTTCTTTAGATATTATCTGTCAAAATATTATCATTTAAGTGTTCGATTGTATAATAATTAATTAGTTTTAGTTTCTAAATTATAGGTAATTTAAATTTTTAATATTCCTTTTATATCATTACTTACAAAATAACTTTCATATTTTTCTAAATTTGGAATTTTTTCATAAATATAATCTTTTGGCTTTGTAAAAAATATTTTTGATCACCATGATTTATTTATTAATTCAGACCTAAATATACATTTATCTATATCTCAAGATAAAATAACATAATTCAGATTCTTTATAACTTCAAATATACTATCATCGTATTCTTCTATATTTTTAATAAAAACTATATAATCTTCAATTTTTCAAATTTTATTTATAATTTCTTTCCACAACATTATGTTTCAGCTCTGTACGACTATAGTCTTATCTTTAGCTAATTGTTCGATATCTTTGATAGAATTTACCTCATATATATCACTGGTTCATATCTGATTCTTTAGCTCTTCTTTTGCCATCGGGAAAGCCGTAAAAAAAATAAGTTTATTTCAGCTCTTTATAAGATCAGCCACAAGACTAACAGAAAAATATGAAGCACCCGATTTGCAGATACCCATAATTAAACAGGGGAAATAATTTATTTTAAATTTAAACTCAATATTATCTAATGTTATTTTATTTCTTTTATTCATTTTGATTTTCTATAAATTATTTATCTTTTAAAATCTTTAGTTTAGAAAAATTAGGATTCGATGCAATTGCTTGTATTATAACAACCTCTTTATCGTTCATATAATGTTCTAAGATTGTTATGTCATCAGTAGTAGCTAATATTTCTGGTTTTCTGGACTTCATTAATTCGCTTGCATTTGGATGATTAGAAACCGCTGTTCTAATCCAAAAAAGTTTATCTTTGGCTAGTAATTCAAGAGCTTCTACTGGAGTGCTTGGATTCTTTACTATTGCAGCCCTTATATCTGCATCTGGCGCTTGCGCATATTCGATAAGAAATTCTTCTGGCATTTTTGGATTTGACAAAGCATACGCTTTGATATTATTTTTTTTGTTCTCAAAGGTCAAAAGCTTGTCTATTGGAATATTTTTATTAGGATATATATACTTATATAATTCAACTCATTTTGTTATGCCAAGCCATTCGTTCTTATTTATTTCTATATAAGATAAAAACTCATCAATAAGAGATAAATCATTTGTTGTTGCAAATACTCAAGGGAAAGTGCTAATTTTAAGTTCAAGAGATGATTTATGATTATTTGCAACTGCTTCTTTGACTTTATTTGAATATTCCCTTGCCAATACTTCCAAAACTTTGATAGGAGTACTTTGATTTGAGGCAATATTTATCTTGACTTCTTCATTATTAGATTTTGATAGCTCAATAAGTATATTTTCGGGAACTTGAGGGTCGGAAGACACCCTTAAAACAAAACTAAGGTTATTCCAGTCAAGAGAGTTTATAATCTCGGGTGTTGAATGTTGACTTTTAAGTACACTAAGTTGGACATCAATATTCTTAATCTTTGCTAATTTTTCCATTGCGAATTTTGGAGGATTCTGTGCACAATCTACAAGAATATCGATTGGGGTATTCGTATTATCTATAAGTTGAAGTATTACAGCTGGATCTTGAGCTAATTCTCTTATTTCATCAATATCTTCTATCTTAGAAAAAGGAGTTCATCATGCGATAATTCTTGTTTTAAGACTGCTATTTTTGTTTTCTATAACTGCATTTTTTACAGTAGAATGTCAGAATTTGGTTAATTTCAGAAGTATTTCATCTTTAACTCAAGGATTAGATGCTAGTACATTGAGGGCGAAAATATCCTTTGACCCTAAGATTGCATCTTGTATTTCAAGAGGTAGGTCAGTATTTTTTGCTAACTCTGACAGAAATTTGGTAGATATCTGATTATTTTTTACTGCAGTCACTGCTCATAGTAAATAATTTTGCTTTTTATACATTCAAGCAATCTTCTCTAAGATTCAAGTTCCTGATAGCTCAAGTTCACTTTTGGCTACAGATAGACAAATAATATCTGGGACATTTTTTGATTTAAATATTTCCGAAATGAATTTAATAGATATTAAAGGATTTATAATTGCTAATCTAGCACAATTCAAAAATAAACTATCTTTTGATGAAATATATTTTTTTACTATATCTTCAAGAATTCATGAAGATCTTAATATTTCACTTCTATTTTCTGCCAGAATTGAAAGGATCTCATAATCATTTGAGTTTGAAAGCAGCTTATAGATTTCAATATCCAAATTCTGACTTAAGGCCATAAATCTCTTTGTTTGATTATTTTTTTCAGAACCATCTTTCAGATTGAAAATTTTGATCTGAAGAAGAATTGGTATATTTTTTCTATATTTCAAAATGCCTTCTCTAGTCTCAAAAGGTTTTTTATCAAATAATAATTCCAGGTTATTATCACTAAATTCTGGATATGATAAAAGATATTTAATCCATTCATCACAAGGATAAAATTCTGATTCTAAAAGAAATTTTTCCATTGCTTTTACAAGACTCTCATAATATATATAGACAGGATTCTCAAAATTAGCAAGATATTTTTTTAAAAAAAATAATCTTCTTCTTTCAAAGGGTATGTCATTATTCTGAATAGAAGATATAAATAAATCTTCATCATGATCATCTATCATACTTTGACAAATTTCTTGAAAAATTATATCAGAAGTATTAGGATTTATTAGATATAGTGATTTGAATTCATGATTAAGTTCATAATTTTTATAGATAAAATCTATCTTTTCGCTTGAAAGCTCTTTAGAATTAAGTAAATCTATTATTTCTTCATCATCAAGATTCCCGAGTTCCGAATATACAGATCTCATGTTATTAGCAAAGACAAAATATTTTTCTTGCATCTCAGGAGGTAGATATCTCAAAACATATAGAGCCTCATCATGCATAGCCCTATTGTGAGGATGAATTGAATCATTATGTCAAAGTTTTTTTACATAATATTCCTCCTGTATCTCATGAAAAATAATGACCTCTTTAAATTCCTCAGGAGTGTCTTCATCAAGAAAAGTGCCTTCATTCAAAGTTAATCTTTGTTCTAGTTTAAGCTGCATCGTCATACCCATAGACATATTTCATCATCAACTAGACAGAAAATATGATTCGTTACTTTTATTTATGTTATAGTTATGACCAGCATAATCAACTATATAAAAATCATCTTCCTCGCTTAATATCTTCACTCTATCAAAACTCACCATTTTTTGGATAAGTGAATCTCTCAAGGATACTTCATTTAAGACATTAGTTGTTATCTTATCTTTGATATTTTTTACGAGTGAAGCCGGTTCTTTCATACTAGAAACTGACTCTTTTCATTCAAGTCATTCTTTTGGTTTTTTATTCATAAAAAAAGTTATAATTATTATATGGATATAATAGTACCATATTTATTGAATTTTAGCAAAAATCAGGGCAACAAATAATATGAAAAAATCACTGTTTCTTAATTTTACCATATTTTAAGCTAATAATAATCGATAAAAAATACCTAAATTGTTTAAGATTAAACCTTGTCTTCGCATAGATATTCTTAATCCTTTACATATTTACAATGAAACTTATAACAAAAGAGCTTCTAGCCCAGTTCAAATCTATATGAAATCAGGAATGAATGCAAGACCCGATAATAGTCGCCAAGTTTTTCAACCCTTGCGGAGCTTGAACTTGGTATTCTATTGAATTTGACGAGGAGACAGGTCTATTTTATGGCTATGTATCCATATTCTGAGACCATTGCGATGAGTGGGGATGCTTTAGTCTGAAAGAGCTTGAATCAGTCAGATTCGCTTGGGGCTTGGGCATAGAGCGAGATATATGCTTTTCTTCTGTCAGATTCAGCGAATTAGAAATAAAATAAAGATAATTAAGCTATTCTAATATAGCAAAATGAAATATATATGAAATTCAGATATCGCTCAAAAGCTAAATATCAGCCTTGCAAACGCTAAAAATACAAAAACATACTTCTCCTTGACTCACAATCGGCCTAGGACTATCAAAAAAATGTTTTGGACTCATAAAAAGCCTAACTCGCACGATATAATCATAGAAAATGAGTATAACTCTATCAAAGGCAAGTACCTGAGAATCAATATGAAATATTGAACAGACCCTAACCCTGATTTTGCGATAAACGGAATGCTAATAGATTTTGAGTATTCGCTATCGCAGGATATCAGAGACTGAAACAACATATATAAAAGAGCTGTCATATTCGCAGATAGAAAAGAGGTATATTCGCTAAATCTACCAGAGGATTACAAGCTTTACAATAAGAGACTGAGGAATATACATGGAATCATTCTTAGCATGGTTTCATATTTCAAATGAGCCAGAAAAATCGAGATATTCCTATTCGATGAAGACGATTTAAAATCCGCATAACAAAGCCAACAAATATAAATTTTGCTTTTTGGGTAAAAAGAGTAAACTTCTTCGCATTCAGTATATATTTACTTTTATACCCTATGCCAAAAAAGCTACCAAAACGAAAAGTCAATTTCCTCTTCCCTGAAAATCTATCAAAAGAGGAAAACCTTAATAATAGAAAAGAATTCACTCAGGCAGTGAAAGAGATATTCTTCAAAAAGGCTTTATGAATCTTCGAGCTCATTGCAATAATCTTATTTATTATGCTTGCAGTCGTAATAATATACGTTAATTTCATTTACAAAAAATAGCATGAAAAAATTAAGAATTTGATGTTATATAAGGGTATCAACCTTAGAACAGGCTGAGAATTGATTCTGAAAAGATGCTCAGCTTTCGACTTTAAAAAAGTTTATAGATTTCAGGGAAGATAAAGGCTATGTATTCGATGAGAATCTCGTATATAGCGATCTTTGAATTTCAGGAAGTAAAGATGAAAATGAGAGACCAGGGCTTAAAATGCTAAAAGAAGATATTGAGAATTGAAAAATAGATATAGTTTTAGTGTGGAGATTGGATAGATTAGCTAGAAAGACCATAATCCTACTAGAGCTTGTTCAGTTTTTCAAGTATTTCAACGTAAAGTTTATTTCAACAGATGAGAATGTTGATACCGATAGCAGTGCAACATGAGATTTTTTCATTACCATATTAGGAGCTATTTGAGAGATGGAAAGGAAGCTCATAATGGAAAAGACCTTACAAGGAAAGCTAGAAGGTATCAAACAGGGATTTTTTACAAACGGATGAAGACCTAAATTTTGATTTGAAAAGCATGATAAGACCCGAAGAATCGAGCTAGTAGAAGAAGAAGCTGAAATCATAAGAAAAATTTTCGATATGTACACGAAAGAAAATTTGAGCCTTTCTGAGATATCATCTTTACTTACAGCTCAAAAAGTTCTTCCGAGTTATGATTGAAAGTTAAAGAAAGAAAGGAAAAATAGGCTTAATAAAGGTGTTTGGCATCCAACATACCTTTCTAGGTTGATGTCTGATACGAGCTATATAGGCATATATAAGCTACATACAACTAAGCTAGAGGAATATTTTGAAAACGATTTGAATTCAGGAAAGAAGATTAAAAAAGTAAAAAGGATAAAAAGAGCAGAGGATGAGTGGGTTATAATCGAGGTAGAAAACATAATAGAGCCTGAAATATTCCTGAAAGCTCAGGAAAAGCTAGAA
>Ga0172367_10007692_pt1 | contig 12254 bp, 9 predicted proteins | sample Lak10m_FD_114542 | JGI IMG/M metagenome (GOLD analysis project Ga0172367, IMG submission 114542) | Freshwater microbial communities from Kabuno Bay, South-Kivu, Congo - kab_022012_10m | ecosystem: Environmental > Aquatic > Freshwater > Lake | place: Democratic Republic of the Congo: South-Kivu...
CCCAGGCCACCTCCTCCTGCACCCGTGCCTCCGCTCCTCGTCCTCCATCTCGTGATTCTCGCGTGGGCCTTTACCGCGATCCTCGGCAAGCTCATCTCCCTGCCCTCGCTCGACATGGTGGTGTGGCGCACCGGCCTCGCCACACTGGGATTCGTCGCCATCGCCCTCGCGATGCGTGCCCCCCTGCGGCTCGCGAAACACGACGCCGGGACTCTCTTCGGACTCGGGGCGATCCTCGGACTGCACTGGGTGCTCTTCTTCCTCTCGGCCCGCCTCGCCACCGCCTCGGTCTCGCTCGCGGCAATGCCCACGATGTTGATCTGGTGCACCCTGATGGAGCCGTTCGTGAACGGAACGCGACGCTGGAGCCGCATCGAACTGATTCTGGGAATGGTCATCATTGCCGCCGTCTGGATGATCTACGCGGTCGAATTGAACCATTGGCTCGGCTTCACCATCGGCATCCTCTCGGCCCTTATTGCTTCGGTCTATGCGATCTTCAACAAACAGGTCGTGGCTCGTTATCACTTCGCGACGCTCTGCGCCTGGCAACTGGGCGGTGCCTGCGTCGCGGCGTGGCTCTTGCTGCCTTTCGTCAGCGGCACCACCCTGCCCGCGATCCCCGGAGCGCGCGACCTCGGTTGGATCGTCCTCTTTGCGATCGGCTGCACCGTGCTGCCCTACGCCGCCTTCGTCTACGTGATGAAGCGGATGTCGGTCTTCACCGTCAACGTCGTCTACAATCTCGAGCCGCTCTATGGAATGGCCCTCGCCACGATGATCTTCGGAGTGAAGGAGCAGATGACCCCCAGCTTCTACGCGGGAGCCTCGATCATCATCGCTTCCGTGCTGGCGGTTTCGTGGCTGCAGAGGCGGGCTTTTTGACGGCCACGCTCACTCCACCCCGCGCACCACGACCTCATCCATATCGAAGGTCTCGAGCGGTCCCGCCGCGCTCGGCACCACGACGATCTTGCCGACGTGGCGCATCGTTTCTTCCCAGGAGAATCCCACCGGCGAGCGGCGCCATCCCGCCGCGGTCGCTTCGGCATTAGTCCAGCCGTAGCGCAGCGTCGCTTTTGCCTCGCGCCAATCGGTGCCGAAATTCACGGTGGTCTCGCGGGTCCATTGGGCGACATCGTGGGCGAAGACCTCGATCTGGGCGCGGCCGCCCTCACGGGGTGCGCGCACCTTCACCGAGATCTCGGCTCCGCGACCACCGAACTTTTCCGGCCAGGCGCCGGCGAGGGGCGAAGTCTCCGGCGTCGCTCCGGAGAGGGCAATGGGGAGATTGCGGCCGGCGCGCGAGAACCTGACAAACCCACCTGAGGCACCGCCCTCGGCGAGGTGGGCGATCTCATCCACGCCTTTCCAGCCAGCGGCGTCGGTGGTGAAATCGATCCGTTGCTCTCTGACGGGACGCGGCTTCCAGAGCTCTTCTCGAAAGGACGAGGGCTCCTCCGGGAGGGACTCATCGACCAAGGTGACGCCGTCGAGGGCAAAGAGGATGGCGTGCTCGAGTTCGATCCGGAAACGCCATTCGGAGCCGGCTTTCAATCGTTCACCGCCGCTGTTCCAGACGACCGCAGCCTCCTGCAGGTCGCCCTCGAGCGGAGCCGACGCCGCCACGATCGCGCCCGCCTCATCGAGCGCGAGCACCCTCACCGATCCACCTTCGGCCGCGGCGGAAAGTCGCAGGGCGTCTCCGGAAAGACGGAGCGGGCGGGTCACGATTTTGGCAGGTTTGTTAGGATCGATGGGTTCGTAGCCGGCGAAATGATCGAGCGGCAAGCGCGCAAGGCAAGGCAGACAGTGGCGTTTCCAGCCGGTGTGGGGAAAGTCGTCACCCCCGTAAAAAATCAGCAGATCCCCGTTCCGGGCGACGGGAGGACCGGCCATGGCGTAGACGCATTCGCTGTCGTAGCTGCCCTTGGGTCCGCGCGGGATGAGCGGCACACCGGGGAGAAGACGCTCCCAATGCAATCCATCAGGACTCCAGGCCAGCTCGCAATCGACGGTGCGCCCGTTTCCGAGATCGTAGAGCATGGCGTAGCCGAGGTAGATCGATCCGTAACGGAAGACGGGCAGGCAATAGGTCTGCCGCGAGCGGCCTTCGTCGAGAGTGGAGCGGAGAACGAGTCCGTTGTTTTTCCAGTTGAGAAAATCGGCGCTCTCGGCCCGCGCCACGAGCCGCTCGCCGAGATAGAGTTTGGTGAACCAAAGGTATTTGCCACTGCGCTCGTCCCAGAAGGCGTTGTTGTGGGTGTCGCCGTTGCGCGGACCGAAACCCTGCATCGCGACCGGCCCGCCCCAATGGATGCCGTCGGGGGAAAACCTCGCCTTCAACTGCCCGAGGCCCGTGTCGTAGACCATCTTGTAACGGCGGGCCGCATCGGGATCGTGCAAGTCCTTGAAAACGCCGACGTTCGGCGTGTCGCGGGCGACGATGTTGGTGCGGGGGTCTCCATCATGGGCGAAGAGCCCAAGTTCCGGTTTATCCCACCGCAATCCATCGCGCGAGGTCGCATAGAGAAGATACCAGCCAACATCGTGCACGGTGCTGGGCCCATCCATCTTCGCAATGACTTCGGGATCGGCGAGGACGCACTTGTACCAAAGCTTGAAAATCCCTTCCTCCTCGTCCCAAAGCAGGTTGGGGTAGAGGTTGTTCATCGAGTTTTCCCAGGGTTTATCCGCCTCAAAAAGCGGATTGGCCGGCTCCTTCACGACCTTCCCGTGGACGAGACGGGCGTTCCCGCTGGTTTCGACGACGCGGCGGTCGAGGACGAGGAGTTTGTCAGGATCGGGAGCGATCAGGCGCGGCCGGGATTCCTCGGCAAAGAGAAAGGGGGTCGTCATCACGACGACGAGAACGGAGAGAGTGGACTGTGTTCTCATGGGGGATCACCCTCCCGGCGGACGCGAGAAAGGCGCGGCGGCTTCGCGGGCCTCCTGCTCCAGGTCGGAATCCCAGTATCCATCGCGGACGCACTGGGTTAGGTATTCGCGAAGAAATTCTTCAACCCCACCGAGCCGCTCGAACTGGGCCACGTGGGTGAGTTCATGGACGAGCAGCGAGGGGTTCGTCGCCTGCGATGCTTCGAGGTAGATGCCATAATTCACCGCCATCCCGGTCGGGCCTTCGGAAAGGACGCCGAAGAGGCGGTTGAGAAAACCCATCAGAGTCTGTCCCGGCGTCGGCACGCGCGGCACGGGAAGAATGCGCACCTCCTCTGGCCGCCGCACACCGACATTCCGCGCCCAGAGCCGCTCCCACTCGCGCAATGGACGCCCTTCGCGCAGGATGGCGGCCTCCTGCTTGCGAACCCAACGGCTCCCGAGCGGCAGCGTTGCCCTGACGAGAAGGTCGACCCAGAAGGAATTCATGTGGTTGGTGAAAGCACCGTCTGAGAATGTATCCAGTGCCGCGATCTGGTCCAGAGTATCCGAAGGTCGACGGGGGAAAAATTCAAGGCATCCCTCCCCCGCTCGAGTTCGCGTCCGGAGGGACGGGGCGGCTCACTTCGGGAAGGTATTCTCCGATAACGGCGCGCCTCCACCAGTCTCCCGTGGTCCGGCGCTCCTCCGGCGTCGTGAACTCGTAGCGCATCAGCCGGGCGCGAATGAAGCGGGGAGGTGAACCGGGAAAAGGATCCTCCCGTAAAAACCGCTTCACTCCGCGGTCGCCTTCGAGCAGCTTCAGCACCAGCGACTCGAACCAGCCGGCGTTGGGGCTGCGGTAATCGAAACGCCCCTCGAGCGCGGCGAACCAGAATTGCCAGGCCAACCGCGGCTGGTGCGGTGCAACAAAGCCGGGCGCAGCGGAAATCCGATCGACCTTCCAGGCGAAATCATAGGCCCGCCAGTCCGTGCCATCGGCACTGCCTTCGAGAAGGATCTCGGGGCGCTGCGTCGTCATGGTGCGGAACAGCCCGTAGCCCGAGGCCGGATGAAGAGGCGAAACCGCCGCCACGAACGAATCGAGCCACCCCGGAGAGAGACCCGCCTTGAGCAAGGGCTTCGGCGCGTCATGGAGATCTCGCACGATGATGTGGCAATTCACCAGCGCAAGCCCCAGCAGGACTGGACCCGCCAAAGCAAATCGCAGCAAAAAAAGGGCTCGTGGCATCGGATCGGTGAACCCGGGCGGCATGAGGCGCAGGGTGGAACGCAGCCACGACGGCCAGAGACGGTCCTGCACAAGTGGCAGGCAAAGCACGATCGTGAGCCAGTTGAAATAGGTGAAGTTCCCTGTCAACAAGACCAGAAGCATCAGACCGCTGAATCCGATCGCGGCGACGAGGCGCCCCCAGCGTCCGAAGATCAGGGCAAAAGGCAGCCCCAGCTCGATGAAATACATGGGCACGAGCGAGGCCTTCTGAAACCACGGCGGCAGTTGATGCATCCACCAAGACGTCCAGGTCGGAAGCGGCTGGGTCATGTAGTGGTAAGTCATCGCTGTGCCCTCGGGCCACCATTCCGGCGTCGCGGCAGAGGACCAGGCGAGCTTTACCCAGCCCGAGAAGAACATCAGCTTCGCGATGAGAAACCAGGCGAAAGCGAGGGCGACGCGGTTCACCGGGGTGAGCGGCGGCGGATCGATCCAGTTCGTCTTCGGCTGCCATCGACAGAGAAAGAGGGCAAGGAATCCCGTCTCGAGGAGGAGAATGTCCCATTGAAAACTCATGAAAACTCCGCCCGTGTTCACCAACGAGAGATAGATGACCCACAAACCACCAAGGGCCGGCCCCACGAAACGTCCCGCGATCACGAGCAGCGCGAGAAGGCATCCGGAGAGGCAGGCACCGAACAGGGCCAAATCCGACGCCCCGGTTATCCAGAAAAGGTTTGGCAAAGCCCAAAAGCCCGAACGCCCCTGCCCCGCCACATTTTCCCCGACGAGCTCGAGGAGCCGAAAGGCCGGTTGCAAGCCGTTTTCCCCGACGAGCGACCGGGCCTGCACCCACCACGACATGATCGCGATGAGGTAGATCGAGCCGAGGCCACGGAGAAAAAACGAACGTCCGATCCGATATTGATCGGTCTCGAGGGCGAAGAGCGTCTTCCAGTCGGGAACTTGCACGAGAGGCTTCTTATACCCGGCATCGGCCTTTGCCGAAACGGGAAAATGCGTTAGCGTTTCAAAAGATCACCGGGACTCCTCCCTCGTCACCGCCATCATGGCATCGGAATACAACTGGCACCCCGGCGCTGCGGGCAAATCCGTCTTCAAGGTCGAAACACGCAACCTCGGCTGGTGGGTGCTGCTCGCCATCCTCATCTCCGTGATTCTCCACATCGTCCTCTATCTGATCCTCGGAGCGATTGAGCGCAGCGCGATGACCGTGGGGGACGAGAGCATTGTCTGGCGCAGCAAGCGCGAGCAGGTGACCATCGACCGCGAAAAACTCAACGAACTGCTCGCCGATCCCGGCATTCCCGAGCAAACCGACCTCAAGCCGGAAAAGGTGACCGACCTCGACCTCACCGACACGTCGCTCGACGAATTCGACCTGATGGAGAAAATCAAGGAGGAAACCATCCGCCTGTCCCCGATCGAATCGCCCAAGATCTTCCCGACCGAGGCCCCCAGGGCGCCCGGACAGGCCCTCGAGATCGCAGCGAGCAGCATCGAGATCTCCGCCGCCGAAATGCTTTCCCAAGACCTCGCCGAGATGCGCAACAAACTCGTCGAGTCCTCCGCCAACGTGTCCGTGACCCAGCCCGTCCTCGAGCTGAACACGAGTGAAGATCTCGGTGCAGGGGTGGACACTGACGGCTTTTTCAAGGAGGCCGCGGCCAAGGCCTTCGGGAACGGGGCGACGGAATTCGTGAAAGGCTACGCGAGCCTCGACGAGCTCATCGGGCGCACCGGCGGACTTCCCGTTGGCGAGGAAAAGATCGCCCTGCCCACTGACATCCTCTTCGAATACAACGCCTACGAGTTGAAGGAGGAGGCCCGCCTCAGCATGATGAAGCTCGCCTTCATCGTCCAGACCAATCCTGACGCGACCTTCATCATCGAGGGCCACACCGACGGTTTCGGCGGCGACCAGTTCAATCTGGACCTCAGCCTGAAGCGCGCCGAGGCGGTGCGCCGCTGGCTGGTCGAGCGCCTCCGCATCAACGCGGACAACATCGAAGTCGCCGGGTTGGGCAAAACCCGCCCCATTGTCCCGGTCGAGGGCACAGCCGAGCAGCAGTCCCTCAACCGCCGCGTCGAGATCGTGGTGCGCAAGCGGTGAGTCGCGGCAAAAGGGTGGAATCTCCGCCTTGCCAGCAGCCTTCTCCACCGCCACCTTTTCCGCTCCAGAACAGATGAGTGATTCCTCCTCCCCTTCGCCTCCTTCGATCGGCGACCTGACCCTTCTGGGTCACAGCGAAAACCGGCTTCCGAGGTCGCCCGAAGAGGCGAAGCTGGAGGTGTTTCCCAACCGAAATTCGGGTCGCAACTACTGGATCGAACTCGACTATCCCGAGTTCAGTTCGCTCTGTCCTGTCACCGGCCAGCCCGACACGGCGCATCTCACGATCCGCTACATCCCCGACGTCCTCTGCCTCGAGACAAAGTCGCTGAAGTTTTACCTCGCCTCCTTCCGCAACCTGCCCTCGTTCAACGAAGACATCGTCAACCGCATCCTCGACGAACTCTCCGGAGCCTGCGCACCGCGCCGCATGATCGTGAAAGGACGCTTTTCCCCCCGCGGCGGCATCCGCCTCACCGCCACGGCGGCGTTCCCCGATCAGGGGCTCGCTGAGGTGGAATGAGCTTTCGTCCACACGGACCGGATTTGCGAAAATTCGCGGGTATTTGCGGCCATTTGCGTTAAATCCGGAGAAGGAACGCGAATGAAGAAGAGATTTAGATGAGAGTCGTCGTCCTCGTCAGCGGAGGCATGGACTCCGTCACCGCCCTCCACGCCGCCGCGCACGAGCACGAGGTAGTCGCCGGCCTCAGCTTTGATTACGGTTCCAAGCACAATCACCGGGAGATCCCCTTCGCCGCGCACCATTGCCGGATCCTCGGAGTGAGGCACGAGATCGTCGCGCTCGATTTCATGGACCGGCTTTTCAAAAGCGATCTTCTCCGCAGCGGCGGCGAGATCCCGGAAGGTCACTACGAGGCCGAAAACATGAAGCAGACCGTGGTGCCCTTCCGCAACGGGATCCTCCTGGCCATCGCCGCCGGTTGCGCGGAGAGCATCGGAGCGGAGGGACTCGTCATCGCGGCGCACTCGGGTGACCACGCCATCTACCCCGATTGCCGGGAGGAATTCATGCAGCCCATGGCCGCGGCGATCCAAGCCGGCACCTACGCCTCGGTCGAGGTGCTGCGCCCTTTCATCCACGAGCGAAAGGAAGGGATTGCCATGATCGGAGCCAGGCTCGGGATCGACTTCGGGCAGACCTGGTCGTGCTACAAAGGCGGGGCGCGGCACTGCGGCAAATGTGGCACCTGCGTCGAACGGAAGGAAGCCTTCGCGCTGGCGGGCTTGGAGGATCCGACCGAATACGAGGCGGAAAGTTGATCCTCAATTCGCTTGAAGTTTTCCGCGATCCACGGTAGTCAAAGGCATGAGCGCTCAGGATACTCCTCCCCCGATGGAACCGTCTTCGAACCCCGGCAACGACGCTCTGCCGCCGATGCCGGCCGGATCCGGCGGTTTTGCGGGCCTTCCCATGGACGCTCCTTCGACCGCCGGGGTCGCCCTCGGTCAGGGCAAGGCCAGCGAAGCGGATGAAAAACTCCTCGCCATGCTGGCCCACCTTCTCGGGATCGCCTCCTCCTTCATCGGAGCCCTCGTGATCTGGCAGGTCAAGAAGGACGAAAGTCCCTTCGTGGCCGATCAGGGCAAAGAGGCGCTGAATTTCCAAATCACGATCGCGATTGCCTACGTCGTGCTGATGCTATTGAGCCTCATCCCCATCGTCGGCTGCTTCACCTCGATCCTGATGCTTCTCGTCGGCGTCACCAGCCTCGTGTTCTGCATCCTTGGCGGGCTCGACGCCAACAAGGGCAAGGTCTACCGCTACCCCTTCGCGCTGCGCCTCGTCAAATAATCCCGGCACCACGGGATCCCCCGTTCAAACCGTCCACCGAGGCGCCGCCCGTGAAATTCTCGAAGCAGGGCCTGCTCGCCCTCAACCCCCCGCAGCGCGCCGCGGCCGAGCAGATCCACGGCCCGGTCCTCATCCTCGCCGGAGCCGGAACGGGCAAGACTCGCACCGTGACCACGCGGATCGCGGCGATGGTGCATGACGAGATCCCACCTTCGCAGATCCTCGCGGTGACCTTCACGAACAAGGCGGCGAATGAAATGCGGGAGCGGGTCGGCTCGATGATCGATGCCGAGCAGGCCGAGAAGCTCACCATCTCGACCTTTCACAGTCTCTGCGTCCGCATTCTCCGCACCTGCATCGAGCGCCTCGGCTACAAGCGAACTTTTTCCATCTACACCCAGAGCGACCAGCTCGGTCTCCTCCGCCGCATCATCGTGCGAATGGCGGGACGGGATGAAAATCTCGACGCCAAACTCGCCAACAGCCTCATCAGCCAGGCGAAGAACACCGGCAGACCGCCGAGCGACCGCGAGGACGCGCTGATCAACGATGTCTACCGCGCCTATCAGAAGGAACTGAAACAGCTCAACGCGGTCGACTTCGACGACCTCCTCATCCTCGCGGTGCGCGGGCTCGAGGAGAATCCCGACATCCAGCGCGAGTGGCAGCGCCGCTTCCGCTTCATCATGGTGGACGAGTTCCAGGACACGAACCACCTCCAGATGCGACTCCTCCGCCTCATCGTCGGCCCCGAGCAGAACCTCTGCGTCGTCGGCGACGACGACCAGAGCATCTACGGCTGGCGGGGCGCCGACATCTCCAACATCCTCGAATTCGAGCGCCACTTCTCCGAACCCACGGTGATCAAGCTGGAGGAAAATTACCGCTCCACCAACGCGATTCTCCGCCTCGCCAACAGCCTCATCCGCCACAACCTCAACCGCCGCGAAAAGACCCTCTGGAGCGGCAAGGGCGAGGGCGAGAGGACGCGCCTCATCTCAATGCCCGATGCCGATACCGAGGCGGACTTCGTGATCGGCGAGATTCTTGAGAAACACCGCCTCCGCCAACGTCCCTACGACGACATGGCGATCCTTTTCCGCATGAACACCCAGTCGCGGGTGATGGAGGAGAAGCTGCGCGAAAACCAGATCCCCTACAAGCTGATCGGCGGGCAAAGCTTCTACGAGCGACGCGAGGTGAAGGACGTCCTCGCCTACCTCGCCCTGTTCCTCAATCACGACGACGACATCAGCCTGCTGCGCGTCATCACCACCCCGCCGCGCGGCATCGGCGAAGGCACTATCGCCCTCGCCACCCAGTTCAGCATCGATCATCAGATCAGCGTCCACGCGGCCCTCAACGACCTCGAGTTTCTCGGATCGCTCAGCCCCCGGGCCCAGAAATCCCTTCTCGCCTTTTCGCAGTTCCTCAACCGCTACGCAGACATCGCTGCCACCAAGTCGGCGAACTACGCCGAGATGACGCGCGAGCTCCTGAAGGAGATCGACTACGATTCCTTTCTCCGCAAAGGCTGCAAGACCGACGAGGAATTCGACAACCGCCGCCGCAACGTCGCCGAACTCATCGACGGAATGCACGCCCACTTCGAAAAATCGAAGCGGGGCCTCCGCGGCTTCCTTGACAGCGTCGCCTTGATGCAGGACCGCGAGGACGAGAAAAAGGATGCCGACGGCAAGGGCGTCTCCCTCATCACGATGCACGCGGCCAAGGGACTCGAGTTCCCCGTCTGTTACATCATCGGTGTCGAGGAAGGCATCCTGCCCCACTCCCGCTCCATCGAGGAAGGTAGCCGCGACGAGGAGCGCCGCCTCCTCTATGTCGGCATCACCCGCGCCATGGTGGATCTCACGATCACCTGGTGCCACAGCCGCAAGCGTTACGGCGACAAGATGCCCTGCATGCCGAGCTCCTTTTTCAAGGAATTGAGCAAGGTGGAGCTCATCGAAATGAGCTACGAGACCCTCGCCGCCGCCCCCGCCGACGAGGATTTCGCCTCGGATTATTTCGCGCGGATGAAGGAAATGTTGTCCGGTTGAGAGCAACGGAGGAAAGCTCCGAAAACCCGTTTTTCCACTTGCCTCCCCCTGCCACAATCCCAATACTCGAAGCGCCCGCGGCCCCGGAAAAGAGATGCCCTCTGATCCCGCAATTTTTTCGAAGACACCCTCCCCCACGATTTATGTCCGATACCGTCCCCGCCCTTGGTCACGTCGACGATTACCTGAGGCTCGCCCAGGAATACGATGTCTCCGATGTCCACATCGCGCCTTTCGCCCAACCGAAGTGGCGTCGTTTCGGCCTGCTGCAGCCGATCTGGGAGAATGCCGAACAACTCACACCCGAGGATACCGAGCGCCTCGCCCGCGCTTACCTGCCCGAGCCCGAGCTGCGCCGTTTTGAACAGCGCGGCGATGTCGACTTCGCCTACGCTCCCGAGATCGGACGCTTCCGTGCTTCGGTCGTGAAAACGCGGCTCGGCTGGGAGATGGTTTTCCGCGTCATCAGCACCCAGCTCCGCACCATGGAGGAGCTCCGGCTCCCTGACGCGATCAAACCCCTCCTCGAATACCACAACGGGCTCGTCCTCGTCACCGGCGCGGTCGGCTCGGGTAAATCAACGACCCTGGCAGCCCTCATCAACGAGATCAACCACCAGCGCAACGATCACATCATCACGCTCGAGGATCCGATTGAATACGTGATCGGCTCCGCCAACTGCCATGTGAACCAGCGCGAGGTGCACACCCACACCGAGAGTTTCTCCCAGGCCCTCCGGGCCGCCCTGCGGGAGGACCCCGACATCATCATGGTCGGTGAAATGCGCGACCTCGAGACCATCTCGCTGGCGATCACCGCAGCCGAAACGGGTCACCTCGTCCTCGCGACCCTTCACACCGGCAGCGCGGCCCGCACCCTCGACCGTATCCTCGACGTCTTCCCGACCGAGCAGCGCGAACAGATCCGCATCATGGTCGGCGAGTCGCTGCGGGGGATCATTTCGCAGCAGCTCGTGCCTCGAAAAGACGGCACCGGCCGCGAGCTCGCCCTCGAGCTGCTCGTGAACACGCCGGCCGTATCGTCGATCATTCGCGACGGCAAAACCTTCATGCTCCCCGGTGTGATGCAGACGGGCAAGAACGTCGGCATGATCATGATGGACGACGCCCTCGCCAAACTCTACCGCGATGGAGTCATCACACAGGAGGAGGCCCTCGGCCGGGCGGTCGACCGCGGCACCCTCAAGGCCAATCTCGGCGTCTGATCGTGTCTCCTTTCGATCCTGACATCCCCACTAAAACGTTCATTCCCATTCCCTCCCCCAGCCATGGCCGTCATCGACCAATACTTTCAGCACCTCGTCACCTCGGGCGGATCCGACCTCCATCTCAGCGAGGGGCAGCCCCCGAAGATGCGCGCCCACGGCGCCATCGCCCCGATCGCCGACGGCGTCCTCGAGCACGCCACGATCGACTACATGCTGCGCGAAATCTGCGAGCCCAACGCCTACGAACGCTACCTCCAGAAGGGCGACCTCGACTTCGCCTACGAGATGGACAAGCAGTCGCGCTTCCGCTGCAACTACTTCAAGCAGAACAACGGACTCGGGGCCGTCTTCCGTCTCATCCCGACGAAAATCAAAACCATCGACGACCTCGGCGTGCCGAAGACGATCGAGAATTTCGGCGACATGCGAAGCGGCCTCGTCCTCGTGACCGGACCGACCGGATCGGGCAAGTCGACGACGCTCGCCGCGCTGATCGATTACATCAACCGGACCTATGCACGGCACATCATCACCGTGGAGGAGCCGATCGAATTCGTGCACAACAACAAAAAAAGCACGATCTCACAGCGCGAGGTGCCGATCCACTGCCCCTCTTTCGCCGATGGCCTGCGCGCCTCCTTGCGAGAGGATGCCGACATCGTTCTTGTCGGGGAAATGCGCGACCTTGAGACGATCTCCCTCGCCCTGACTGCAGCCGAGACCGGCCTCCTCGTTTTTGGCACGCTCCACACGAACAACGCCCGCAAGACCGTAGACCGTCTCGTCGACGTCTTCCCTTCCGACCAGCAATCCCAGGTGCGCACGATGCTGGCCGGCTCGCTCCGTGGCGTCGTCGCCCAACTCCTCCTTCGACGTTGCGACACGGAGGGCCGGACCGCGGTAA
>Ga0172367_10007693_pt1 | contig 12253 bp, 13 predicted proteins | sample Lak10m_FD_114542 | JGI IMG/M metagenome (GOLD analysis project Ga0172367, IMG submission 114542) | Freshwater microbial communities from Kabuno Bay, South-Kivu, Congo - kab_022012_10m | ecosystem: Environmental > Aquatic > Freshwater > Lake | place: Democratic Republic of the Congo: South-Kivu...
CATTAATTGAAGTAAATTATGTTATTCATTAAATACGACTTTCTCTGCTGACTGAATGGTTAGTTCTGCTTATAATATACTATAAAATAAGTTATTTATAATAACCTAAGTAAATATAAAGAAGTCAAAATAACTATGATTATTAATAAAATAAATTTTATTAGCATAAAGTTGCAACAAGGATCATCGATAGTAGCTGCTATGCTTTTTTTGCCAATAATGTTGGCATTTTTTGCACTAGCCATTGATATTAGTTATTACTATGTTGTTAGAAATGAACTGCAAAACGCAGCAGATGCTGCAGCTTTAGCTGGTGCTGAGAATTTAGTACGCAATATTAGCGATTTAACGACACCAGATTTCAATACAGCAAGAACTAAAGCACTGAGTGTAATACCACTTAATCGTGCAGATAATAATAACTTAATTGATGGAGAAGTTATTAATGGATACTGGGATGTCACAGGAAAATATCGTGGTTTAATGTCAGTCATTGGCAATGATGTTAGTATTACCTATTATCCAGCAATAGAAGTCACTATTAAAAAAGACAATCGGAATAATAATGGGCCTTTCAAGAGTTTCTTTGGTGCGATGATGCTAGGGATAAATGTAATAAATATGAAAGCTAAAGCAGTTGCAGTAACAGGAGGGCCGGGAACAATCAACAAAGATTTAATGCCTATTGCCTTAGGGAGTTGTATTTTTACCAATCCACCAACAGACACATTTAGCACCGGAACGCTTTTTAGTAAAGGTGGTTCAAACTGTTACACAGGACAATGGACCACATATAGCGTCAATTCAAATTCAAATGCTTTTTTGAAAAAATTAGTTAATTATGCAACAGGCGTAGAAATAAATTCTTCACCTACACCATTAACAATTGGTCAAAAGGTTTGGATACAAACCGGTGTCAAAGCTACTGATTTCAAGTTAATTGATGCTTGTAGTGCGATTAATGGTAATTCAAGTTGTGCTTATATGGTAGTACCAGTTGTGAATGGCAATGTCTCTACAAATAGTCAGCAACAAATTATGGGGTTTGCTTGTGTGAAAGTACTGAATGTGACAGGGAGTGGTTCAAGCTCTGTTATTAATCTACAATTGATTTTACCGGAAAACAAGGATGGAACTATTAATTCCTATTATACTGCGCAGTGTCAAATAGATCAGACCAGTAGTTTTGGTCCTGGGTATGGTGCAAAAATCAGTCCTAGGTTGGTTAATTATTCAGGTAATGATTATTAGTTTTAGCTATTCAAATAATAATAGATTTATATGGATTAGTTATCCAACCTATTAAGTTCGGCTAAGTTGTCATTGGCTTTTTTATAGTAAAAAGGTGTTGCGTGAATTGCTTCTTCAAAATAGTTTTTCGCTTCTTTGTAATCACCGTTTATCATCGCAATATAACCAGTATTATTATAAGCTTCTGCGGTAGTAGACTGTTTAGAGAAGCTGAAATAGGCTTTATCATAGTTTTTTAAACGAGCTTGCAATAAGGCATAGTTATAAGCCGCTTTTTTAAAATTAGGGTCAATTGCTAAAGCCTGAAGATAATAGGTTTCGGCTTGATCAAGTTTTTTCGCCGAATAAAGTGAAAAACCAATGTTATTAAGCAACTCAGGAGAATTTGGATAGAGACTATCAGCTTTTCTGAATAAACTTTCGGCTTTTTCAGCGTTACCTAGCAGATTGGCAATAATCCCTAAGCCATTATAAGCAGACCAACTTTGATCTAAACTAATTGCTTTATTGAGATTCTGTTCTGCATCTATATAGTTGCCAGTTTGAATTAAAAGCAATCCATACTGTTCTAATGCTTTTGCATCACTTGGGTTTTGTTCAAGCATTAGTTTAATCCCGACTTCAGCTAATTCATATTTTTTTATTTTTATATATAGTTCCGTCAATTTTTTAAGAATTTTGATATTGTCAGGTTCTAAATTATAACCTTTAACAAAATACAGTTGAGCAAGATCCATATCTCCATCATGCATAGCCTTGGTAGCTTTTTCAAAAGCATCTTCGGCAGAAGTTACTTTGTGGCCTGCAATCTCTAAAATAGCTTCAATTTCATGATGATCGCTATCGATTTTTGATTGTTTAATGGTTGTCGAGTTGCAACCCGTTAATAGAATTTGACTTGAAATTAATAACAATAATGCTGAGTTAATTTTTATTTTATTATTCATGTGATTACCTGTTATTTTAATTATAATTTTCTAAATAACTCAAACATTGGCGATAGAATAACCAGCATCAATGCTGGTAATAAGCAAACTGCTAATGGAAACATTAGTTTTGTACCAATTTTAGCCGCTATTGCCTCTGCCGATTGTGTCCTTTTGTCGCGAAAATCATCAGAAAATATACGTAAAGTATCTGCAATACTAGTGCCAAACTTAATGCTTTGTGAAAGCACTGAAATAAAGCCTCTAATCACATCAATACCCGTTCTATCAATTAAATTTTTTAAAGCTTTATGCCTATCGATACCAGCACTCATTTCAGCAACTACAGTGCCTAATTCAGCAGCTAATTCAGGATGACTAATGGCTAAAATAGTAGCTACCTTTTGCAAAGCAGCATCCAAACTTAACCCCGCCTCAGAACAAATCACAATCATGTCAAGTGCATCAGGAAATGATCTTTCAAGAATTTTCTGACGTTTGATAATTAATCGATCTAAAATGAAACTAGGTAATAAATAGCCTGAAGCTAGACCGGCAATGATTAACTTAAATGAGTTTTCTGAATAAGTGAAAATAAATATTTTTGATGATATTATTAATGATATTGGTATCAATATCATTAAAATCATACGTATGGCATAATAATATAATAAACTTTTGTGGCTATGAAACCCTGCAAAATCGAGTCGTTGTGAGGTTCTTTTTAATAAAGAAAGATCGCTTGGTATGAATAGTTCGTTATACTTGCTTAATTTATCAGATAAAGAATAACTAGAAAAAAAAGAAGGTTGATAGAATTTAATTTCCCGATACATTCTTAAGCGAACTGGGTTAAAAAATGAAAATAATATAATCATAAAAAATGCGGATACAAAAAAAATCACCATTGCAATGATTAAAATTATCCACTCTTGCTCACCAAATTTAGACTGTAAAATAGGTATCAAATCATTCATAGTATGACCTTATGCGTCGATAGTAATAACCATTCTAATCCATACTGCAGCCGTAAACTCTAAACCTAAAAAAGCGTATAAAAAAATCATTTTTTTGTCAGATTCATAAACCATTTTAAAATAATCTGGATTTAAAATATTTCCAGCTAGAAAAACTAACAAAGGTAATAAAACCATTATCCATGCAGACATTAATCCTTCTGAAGATAAGGTATAAATTCTTCTTCTTAGTTTGAAGCGGCCTCTTAAAACACTGCTTATTTTTAATAAAACTTCAGATAAATTACCACCGGTCTCACGTTGAATAATGATGGCAGTACACATGGCAATTAAGCTAACAGATGGAATTCTTTCAATCATTAGGGCTAAGGCGGCTTCAAAATCTCGGTCATAAGTGATTTCATCATAGGTAAGGCCAAACTCTTGACTGATAGGGAGGGGCATCTCGGTGGCAACTATTTTCATTGCCTCAGTAAAAGGATAACCAGTTGATAAGGCTCTCGACATAATATCCAAAGCATCCGGTAATTGTTCTTCAAATAGATTGAAACGTTGGTTTTTCTTTCTTTTTAACCAAAATAAAGGCAATGTGAACGAAAAAATTAGTGTTATTAAAGTTAAATATATCTCGGTGAACTGTAACCAAACTATGCTCGAAATTAAGCTTGAGATTAACAATGAAATAAGTACAAAACGATAAGCTATATTATTGATACCAGCTTGCTCTAGTAATGATTTTAAATTAGACATGCCTGGTAATTTTTCCAGTACATGTTCTATTGGTCCTAAATTATTGATGTATTTCTTTTTGACAATGTTTTCTTCATAGAATCCACTATTCTGAACAATAGAAAATACCCGTTTCTGTAGTTGATGTCTGTTGACTGAGCTATTACCAAAAGTTGGAATGGTTAGGATATGTGAGATTGAAAATACAATAAAAAATATTAGGCCAGTGAAGAAAAAAACTATATCGCTGTTCATATTCATTTTTCAAATTTTGGCTAAGTGACTATTAAATAACGAAATATCTAAATAATTACCTCTTTGCTGAAAATTGTTTAAGCATTTTGGTAATAATCCTGTTGAGTAAAATTCACCTTGCACAACACCGTCTTCACTCACACCATGTCGGGTAAATTTAAATATTTCTGAAAGTAAAATAATATCACCTTCCATGCCGACTACTTCTTGAATACTCATTATTTTTCGAGAACCATCCTCTAATCTACTTAGTTGAATTATTAAGTGAATCGCTGACGCAATTTGCTTTCTAATTGTTTTAGCAGGAATTTCAACCCCTGCCATAGAAACCATACTTTCTAATCGGCTCAGTGCATCTCTAGGACTATTGGCATGTACAGTAGTAAATGATCCTTCATGACCAGAGTTCATAGCTTGCAACATATCAAATGCTTCTGAACTTCTAACCTCACCAATCACAATTCTATCGGGTCTCATCCGTAGACTATTACGAACTAAATCACGCAATGAAACTTCACCTTTACCTTCTATATTTTCAGGTCTAGTTTCTAAGCGAAGAACATGAGGCAATTGTAATTGTAACTCTGCGGAGTCTTCTAAAGTAATAATCCGTTCATCGTTTGGAATATAATTAGAAATTGCATTTAATAAAGTTGTTTTACCTGAACCTGTTCCACCAGAAATCAATATATTAACTTTTGATTTTGCTGAAACCTTGAGAAACTCTGCCATAAAACTTGTTAATGCATTGCTTTCTACTAAATCATCCAAGTGCATTTTAGCAACAGAAAATAACCTTATTGATAATGATGGTCCATCAATCGATAGTGGTGGGATAATTGCATTCACTCTTGAGCCATCTTGTAATCTTGCATCAACCATAGGCGATGATTCATCGATACGTCTTCCTACTTTTGAAACTATACGATTAATTATTTTCATTAAATGATTGTCATTGCTGAAAGTAATTGGCGTTAATTGTAATTTACCAAACCTTTCAACATAGACTTTTTTATGACCGTTAATTAAAATGTCAGATATGGTTGGGTCTTGTAGTAACAGTTCTAATGGTCCAAGTCCTAAAATATCATTTTCAATTTCTGAAATAATTTGAAGTCTTGATTGGCTATTAATGGATATAGGCTCAGCATCAATTATTTTTTGCACAACTAATTTTATATTTTTTTTTGCTTCTTTTATTTCAATACTGCTAATAAGCGATAAATCAAGAATATCTAATAACTTTGTATGGATATTGTCTTTAAAGTCAAGTTCTAATGAAGATAATGTTTTAAATCCTATGGGAATGTAATAAGGTAATATATTTTTTTTTGATTCTTCTGTGGTGAATGGCTGATTGTTATTGTTGATTTTTTTATTCGATGAGTCAAATAACTGTATTCTTGTCTTTAATTCCATATTAATTACTCATATAACATTGTGATTCTGGATTGGACAATTGTTTTATCTGGAAATGTGCCAAAGGTAATTATCCTGATTATTTTTCCTAAAATTAAATGATTGTATTGATAATCAATCATTACAGTTAATGGTTCACCAAACATTATATTAGTTGATGTTTGTGGATTTGGAGTAATGGTTATTGATGGGCTAACCATGGTATTGCTAAAATTAATCAGATGGCTATTATTGCAATAATCAGTTGCAATTTTAGTAATTTGATCAATAGTTTGTCTTTGAGGTGTTGCAATTGCAATGCCTGTTCTCGCGGCTTCCCTAGTTGCATTAGTTATAATAGCTTTGTCATAAATCATGAAACCAAAATCAGCCACACCAAGAAAGAAAAAGATAAAAATCGGCATAACTAAAGCCAATTCCACAGTTTCAGAGCCTTTTTGATTGAATAGTTTTTTTAATTTACTCATAAACCATTTTAGTATCAGATATTAGTCGGATTGAATCTGGAAATTTACCCAAACTAACTATGCTAATCAAGCGGCCTATAACTAATGGTGTATAGTCATAAACAATTGAAACCGACAAAGTGGATTGACCAGAAATAATATTAGTAGGTACTATAGGGTCCGGTATTACTTGGCAATTGCTTTTAGCACCTAGGCTAACCAAGTAAATACAATAATTATTAGCAATTAGTTTGATTTCTGAGCTGGTAAGTGCTGGGGTTTTCAATGCTACCCCTGATCTTGCCGCTTCTCGACTTGCATTGTTTATAACAGCTTTATCATATAGCATTAAGCAAAACTCAAAGGTTCCAAATATAAAAAACAATATAAATGGCATTAATAACGTAAATTCAACTAACTGACCGCCTTTCTGAAAATTATTTGAGTTCATGATTTTTAATATCCAGCTGGAATTTGTTATGAGAATAGTTTTCGAACTAATTGCAAAATGCCATTATCCTCTTTTTCATATTCAAGCTTTGTCAGACTTTTAGATAGAATACCTAAATCTTCAAAAATTCTATATTTGTCTGGTGTATTGAATAATGGAACGCCTCTATCAGTAGCATTAATGACTCTTTCAAAATCATTTGTGATTGTAAAAACATCGCCATAATTAATAATTTTTTTGTAATCATTAACTTGTAATCTGTTTTTTGAATCATAGCGATTAATAACAATGCAAATTTTATCAATTGGAATATCTAACTCTTTGGTTAAAATTTTTACGAATCTTAATACATTGCGAAAATCCACTAATCCTTGTTGAATAACTAATGCAACTTGATCAGCTTGATCTAAAATTAAAGTCGATAAAGGATCTATTAGCTTGGGTAGGTCAATAATAATTTGATCGTAATTATTTTTAAGCATTATTATGAGTTTTTTCAAATCACTAGATGCAATCTCAGCAGGGAAGTTAATATTTGAATCAGAAGGTAATAATAAACTCAAGTTATCGTTATATTTTGTGATATAAGAAATTAGGGAATCATTATCTAAATTATCTATTGAGTTCAATGCATCATTAATTGTATATCTAGGCACTGTTTCAAAATTGAATCCTATTGTGCCGAATTGAAGGTCAAAATCAGCTAGTAATGTTTTAATATTATTTTTTCTGGATAAAAATGCAGCAATATTGCTAGCTATGAAGCTTGCTCCACTACCACCTTTAGCATTAATAACCACAATCATACGAGCATTTTTTGAACTATTAATGTTTAATAAATCTTTTTTAATTCTAAGAATAACTAAATGTAGCTCTTTTTTGTATTCATTATAGTTAATATAGTCTCTAATTCCTGTTCGTATTGCTTGACTTAGTAGGTCAATATTATTGGGTTCGCCAATAACAACAATAATGGCTTTTTTGTTATCTACTTGTCTGAGTGCTTGTAATTCATTAACGCCATCTTTACTAAGATTAATAATGGCTATTGATTTATCATACTGACTAAACTTTATGATATCGTCTATAATTTTTGATGAAATTATTAATTCAATAGAAACGCTATCAATATCTGATAGACAATAAAGTTCGTCTTCCAGAATTAAACGATCCTCGCCAATCAAATTTATTTTTATAATTTCATTCATAATTAGTTTAATTATTTGTTCCACCAACAGACTTTGCATCAAATGCAGCGCCTTGCTTAGCCTTTTCGAGTTTTTCACTTGATGGCTCTCGATAGGCATTAATGATTGTCTGAGCTTTTTCGCCATCCATAGTTAGTAATGGAAGATCATTGTCTGGTTGTTGGCTATAAAGTGTTTGATTGATTATCATATTTCTAACTGCATCACCATAATGCTGATCAACTGTTTCTGGCACTGAAGTCCATACAGCGCAGCCATTAGTTAAGCTTGTAATTAGTACTATTGAAAAAAAATTAATTAAATGTCTTTTATGTTGAAGTTTCATTCTAATATCAATCCACTTTTATTAATTGTTGGCCATATTCGCCATCCAAGCCACCTTTAGTATCTCTGACACTATTGCTTTCAGCGGTTTTAGTTTTATTATTCTGAATATTATATTTAGAGTTTCTTGATTCGGTTCTACCTAATATATAAAAGTCAACGTCATCTGGTTTTATAAAGCTATCAGTGGGTAATTGTATGTTTTTTGCTAATATAGGTTTTGCTATTCGTGGGGTAACGATAATGACCATTTCAACTTGATCATTCTTATATTGTGAGTTTCTAAATAACATACCAAATCCAGGAATATCACCTAAGCCAGGAAACTTATTAATGTTTTCTTGAACTTTATCGCTTATCAAGCCAGCTATTACCATAGTTTGACCATTACCCAACTCTAGCGTGCTACTTGCTTCACGCTTAGTCAGCGATGGCACAACTAAGTCGGTATTGGTGCTATTTACTTTGGCATTAATTGCAGCGTTAGAGGTTAGTTCACTAACGCTAACGTGCATATTTAAGTTTATCCGTCCTGAATCAAGTACTACAGGTACAAATTTTAAGCTGATCCCATATTCTTTAAATTGAATAGTAATGCCATTAAAGTTATTCGGGACAGGTATTGGAAATTCACCACCTGATATAAATGTTGCTGGTTGACCACTTAATGTGGTTAATGTCGGTTGAGCTAGAATTTTTGCGAGTTGTTGTTCATTAGCGGCATCTACAGTGACATTAAATAAAAATTCACCACTAATCGCCTGTAAAAACAATGCAGCGGCATTGAAATTATGTTGTTTTAATGCGCCGCCCAGTCCTACTGCGTTTAAGCTACCACCGCCATTAACAGCACCGATTAAAAAATTGTTCGAGTTTTGTATCGCGCTAAAGTTAACATTGAGACCTTTAATCACTGTTCTGTCGATTTCAGCTACTTTTACATCTAGCATTACTTGCTGAGCTCCACCAATTGACATTAAATTGATCACATGTGGTATCGCACTACTACTAGGATCAACTTTAGTGGTTGAATTTGTATTAGCTGTATTATTAAAACCATTACTATTGGTTTTTGTGACTGCGTTGCCAAGTACATTTGAACTGCCTAAAAAGCTTTCTGCCAAATTAATCGCTGCTTGCATATTAGGTAGATAGCTAATTTCGCCGCTGAGTACAATATTTTTCTGAGATGAGTGTACTGCTATATTTTCATTAGGTAGTAATTGATGTAGTTTGGCTTTTAAAATACTTAAATCATGAGTCACTTCGATTTCTAATTGTTTGACAATTTCCTTGTTTTTTCCTATTAGGTATATATTCGTAGTACCTAGTGATTTTCCTTTTATTATAATCTGGTTTTTTTCGATGATGCCTGCTTCAACAATACCTGAAGCAATTGAAGAGTCAGCTATATCTGGATTGCTTTGTGTAATACCTAATATCTCCTGATTCAATGTGATTATTTTTGATTTATTTAGTGATATTTCTATTTTTTCTCGTTTTACATCTGAATCATTGATAGGTATAGCCATCGAGATATTAAGATATAAAAGCATAGTGACGAAACATGGTTTAACAAACACGATATTGGTTGTATTTTTTTTAAACATACCTTTTACTTTTGTTTAGCACTAATTACCAAGGTATAACAACTTGTTTTGATATTAGTGGGTGTTTAAATGGTGTTGTTTTGTCTGACTTAGAAACAGCTTCATTTTTTGATTCAAATCTCCCTGTATCAACGGGGTTTCTTAAAGTTAATTGAATAGTGCCTTCTCTCATCGCTTTAACAATTATTTCCGCTTGATCCGGTTTCAATTCCAGAGTTACTGCTCTAACTATTGTTGGCTTTTCTTTATCTTGAGCAACCTCTTGGTCTACTGCTAATACTCTAATATCTTGTAATATTGTTTTAGTTTTTGCTGTATTCGACGGGCTTTCTAATTGTGTTTTTAAAATATCAACTCGATTACCGGGTAAAATAAATCCCGCTACTCCCACTACATCGTCTACACGTACTGATATTGCCCTGTATTCTTTTGATATTAATGTTGAAAGTGTGCTACCACTTAGATGGTCTGATAGTCTATTCTCAGTGATTATTTCATCGGGGAAGTATTTACTGGTTGTGACTTTATTAATCACCATTTCTTTTGATTGATAGGCGCCTTTTGGTATTGCTATACTAGGCCATGCAATTGTTTTTAACATTGATTCTTCTAATTTAATGCCATTTGCAATTTCATTAGCTGCTACAACTAGATTCGTTGTTTCGCTACGGTTTTTTAAATTATTTTCTATCCATTGATATGAAATCCATGCGGCAATAATCGCAAATAAAAAAGAAATCATAAAGATGATAATGTAGCGCTTGATCATGTTTTCCTTTTGCTTGTAATGCATCAAGTTTTCTATTGTTTTTTATTGGATAAAAAACCTAAAGTATAGTGTAATAAATGTTGATATTAATATTATTGGCGCTAGTGGTAGTTCATAATTCGCTGAATCATTGCTTTCAGGTTTTTTATAAAAAAATTTACCTCTAAGAAGGTTGCTATGAAACTTATAAAATCTGCTTAACATTTTTATAAAATAACCTGATTTAATAATTATTGTTAACGCTAAAAAGAAGTTTATTGCGTATGTCATTTGTGTGATTAACACAATATCATTTACGCCTGAAAAGCTACCGATTGCTGATATAAGTTTTACGTCACCAGCCCCTAATCCGTTTGCAGCATATATCGGTAAAGTTAATAGCATCCCTGTGGCTATGCCACCTATGCTGTTTCTTAGCCAGAATTCGTTGTTATTTAATAAGCTAAAGTTAAATCCAACTATCAAAATTAGAATTACAATCCAGTTTGGAATTCTTTTTTCTTTTATATCTATAAACGATGATATTAATAAAATTAATATAAGTGATGTTATATAGATGGTTATTGTTGGTTTTTGCATAGGCGTATTTAAAAATATCTTATTTTAGTCGACTCCTAATTAATTTATGGCTTACATAATTAGAAGTCGTCTTGTTGCAAAATAATTAATCAGCTTATAATGCAGCTGTTATTTTTGCGCCTAATCCACTAATCGCTTTTCCTATTTCACCACCTGGAGCATAGATTGCTGCGCCCATAACTATTAATAAGCCTACAATCACAGCCCATTCTGCAGTTTCTGCACCTTTCTCTTGCTTTAAAAATACATGTAACTTGGTTAGTAAATTATTCATATGTAAGTTCCTTTAAAGATAAATTTTCATTTTAAAAATATAAGTCAATAACTGTATAGCTATTCCCCATATTACATAAATGTTGGTGTCTGCTGTTAAGATTTTGTACATCTAAATAAGGCTTAAGCAACAAACGATTCGAATTTATCATAATGATAAAATTAATTCATTTTGTTTGTTCTTTATTTGTGATTTTTAATCTATAAAATTTTGTTTATTATTTTTTTATGTAAGAAAAATATTTACTATTAATTAATTTTTTAAGCTTGGTTGTTTTTGGTTGCTTAGGTTTGATAGAAAAATTGAAGGCTTTGCTTGATTTAGTAGCAGGCGATGTTAATCAGTAGTTTTTTTAATTGGGTTTGTGTTGGGAAGCATACTTAAGCTGCGGTGGTACAAAAGTGCTTTTATGCATTTTCTAATCGCTAAGATAACTAATATAGAAAATGGTCTTGATTGCTATCGCCAATGCTGATTGGTGGCAAGATGCTATTAGTTGAGTTATGAATGATAGTTAATTGATTTATAGAATTGAGTATATCTGTGCTGGTATATTGACTGGTGTTATGAGGTGGGATTTTTGTTGAACTCGCTTTCGCCCATCATAATTAATTGTTTTATAAAATTCGCATCACTAACCCCAAGCTCTGTATAAGCAGTGGTGGTTACTCCCGCAGCATTAAACATTTTATCTACGGCCTGATTGATTAACAGATGGCTGTCGTGTTGTTTTTTACGTAGATAAATCACTTCTTTAATGCCGACTTGAATAATCGCTTGCGCGCAGGTGTTGCAAGGGAATTGTGTCGTGTAAAGCTTCGCACCTGTCATGTTGTGCAACATGCAGTTATAAATAGCGTTTTTTTCAGCGTGGACTACATAAGTATGTTTTGAATGGGTTAAATCGCTGTCGTCCTCATCTTGCCAATATTGTGGGTCATTATCGTCGCAACCAACGGGTAAACCGTTATAGCCAATGCCGATGACTTTATTGTTTGGATCGACAATACAAGCACCATTTTGGGTTTTATTGTC
>Ga0172367_10007694_pt1 | contig 12253 bp, 14 predicted proteins | sample Lak10m_FD_114542 | JGI IMG/M metagenome (GOLD analysis project Ga0172367, IMG submission 114542) | Freshwater microbial communities from Kabuno Bay, South-Kivu, Congo - kab_022012_10m | ecosystem: Environmental > Aquatic > Freshwater > Lake | place: Democratic Republic of the Congo: South-Kivu...
CGCGGTTCTGGCAATAATCGAAATTCTGCTCGCACGTGTGCGTTGGCAGGACTACGATCACAACAACCGCAACAACGCTCCTTCTGAGAAACGCGACCTGCGCGCAGCCCATTCCGGCAAGTTCAAGTTCGTACTTGAGACTGTCGGCGTCGGCGCCTTCATCGTCGCCTACCCAGACGCAACCTCCGCGTGGACCCTTCTCGGGCTCACCGCCTTTGCTCTAGCGACACCGTACGCGGTCAAGTCGCTGCAGAGCAAGTTGAAGCAGAGGTAAGGCCTCGACATTCGTCGGGGCCTTGCTGTTTTTAAAGAAAATTTCATACACATTTTGGTCACAATTAACCCCCAAGTTACACTTGCTTTTAATACCCTCTTTGCGTTAACATATACAGACAAAGAAAAAATATGGCTGACAATAATGAAATCGAAAAAATACCACCCCAAAGCCTAGAAGCAGAGATGTCGCTTTTGGGCTCGATACTTTTGGATAAAGAAGCGCTTTTAAAAATCGCCGACACGACTCGAGTTGATGATTTTTATAAAGATAGTCATGGGCGTATTTTTGAAACAATTTTAGAGCTATATTCGCGCAACGAATCAATTGACTTGTTAACTTTGAGTAACCGACTTTTGGAAAAAGGTGTATTAGAAAGTGTGGGTGGCCGCAGCTATTTAGCCACATTAGCTAACGCAGTACCGACTGCTTCGAATGTAGAAAATTACGCACGCATCGTTCATCGCAAAGCTGTGCGTCGACGCCTGTTAAATGCTTCTCATGAAATTATTCGCCTTGGCTATAACGAAGACAATGAAATTGAAAACATTCTAGACGAAGCTCAACAACATCTTTTTGGTGTTTCTCAAATATATTTTAAACAAACTTTCACTCCAATCCGCGGTGTTCTGGCCGACGCATTTGATCGCATTGACGAGCTACACAAAAACAAAGGTAAACTCCGCGGCGTACCAACTGGTTTCACCCAATTAGACAATTTACTAGCTGGTCTGCAAAAATCTGACTTAATCATATTGGCTGCCCGCCCGAGTGTGGGTAAAACTTCTTTTGCACTGGATATGGTGCGCAACATTGGCGCCAAATTAAAAATACCAGTTGGTCTTTTTTCTCTTGAGATGAGTAAAGAACAGCTGGTTGATCGCTTACTTTGTTCTGAAGCAAATATTGATTTGTGGCGTTTGCGTACTGGACGACTTTCTGACAGCCCAGAATCTGATGATTTTCCACGCATTGGCCATGCCATTGGTTCGCTCTCGGAAGCGCCAATTTTCATTGACGACTCTCCGAATATAAACATCATGCAAATTCGCACTAAAGCACGACGCCTGCAAGCCGAGCATGGTTTGGGGTTAATTGTAATTGATTATTTGCAGTTAATGGAATCAAAAGGCAACTCTGACAATCGCGTGCAAGAAGTCGCAGAAATTACTCGCGGCCTAAAAGGTATTGCCCGCGAATTAGGCGTACCGGTTTTAGCCCTTTCTCAGTTGTCTCGTGTGGTAGAACAAAGCAAACCAGCTATTCCTAAATTAGCACACTTGCGCGAATCTGGATCTATCGAGCAAGACGCAGATGTGGTAATATTTATCTATCGTAAATCCGCCGACCGCAACTATCGCCCTGAGGACATACCACCAGATGAAAAAAATATTGCCGAAATTCATATTGCTAAACACAGAAACGGCCCAACTGGAATGGTAAAATGTATTTTCAACGATCAATTCGCTTCTTTCCGTAATTTAGACACCACCTATGCGGCTCGCTCTGCCGCACCAGCTGCTCCCGCTCTTAAACCAAAATCTGCTTTTTCCAGACCACCAGGAGCAATGCCAAACAATAATCCGCCGCCTCCAAGCGAAGAGCCTAAAGTCCCAGAAATTGAATATTAATTAAAATTATTAACAAAAAAATATGTCAATGCTAAACAAATTAAAACAATTCAAAGATTTGCGTGAACAAGGTAAAAAAATGCAAAATTTAGTTGCCAATGAATCAGTAACTGTCCGCACGGCTGGTGATAAAGTAATGCTAACAATGAACGGGAATTTGGAACTAAGTGCAGTTGTAATCGATGATGAGCTGCTTTCACCTAACTACAAAGAAAAATTACAAAATGCAATTAAAGAAGCACACAAAGATGCTTTAAAAAAAATGCAACGTACTATTGCGACAAAAATGCAACAATCTGGCGACTTCAATATACCTGGGCTTAGTTAATCCATGTACTCTCCTTCAATCGACAAACTCATCGCTGTTTTAAAACACCTGCCATCAGTTGGACAACACACTGCTGAGCGTTTTGTTTTTTATTGGTTAAAATCTGGTAAAAAAGAAGTGATGGAAACAGTTAACTCATTAGAAGAGCTACTATCCAAAGTTAAAAGCTGCGAAACTTGTTGGAATTTTTCTGATACTAATCCTTGTCCGATTTGCCAAGATAAAACTCGTAACTCTGAAACGATTTGCGTGGTCTCTGACCCACAGGCCATACCAGTATTAGAGCATACTGGGGAATTCAAAGGTTTGTACCACGTACTACGCGGCACAGTGGACGCAACTGACCCAGATCAAATCGCCTTATTAAAAATATCTGAATTATTAGCTAGACTAAAAAATGACGTTAAGGAAATTATCTTAGCGCTAAATCCCGATATTGCCGGAGAAACCACGATGATGTATTTGGAAAAAGAAATAAAAACAAAAAATCCTCAAATTAAAATTACTCGGCTAGCACGTGGGCTGCCTACTGGCAGTGATCTGCAATATGCTGATGAAGTCACATTGGGCAACGCGCTAAAGTATCGGCACCAGTGAATACCCAACAAAAAACCGCTCTAGATATTAGGGCGGTTTTAAAATATGTTTTTCTTTAATTCTTTCGTTAAAATTTTGTAATCTGGCACATACTCACCCACTAAATCCCAAAAACGACGGGAATGATTCAACTCTTTTAAATGGCACAGCTCGTGCGCTACTAAATACTTAACAAGTTTCTCTGACAGATATATAACCCGATAATTAAAATTCAAATTTCCCCGTTTCGAACAACTCCCCCAACGTGATTTATTATTTCTAATTGAAACTCGATTAAAAACAAAGCTACCATCAAAATTAATCTCTGCTATCTTTTGTAACACCAGTTGTCGTGCCAATTCTTTATTTTTTAAATAATCACGCCTGCCACCACTAATCTTGTTTACTTTCCCTAATTTTTTAAAATATTTTAATTTCTTCAATATCCAATCTGACTTACGGTGCAAAAAATATTCAACTTTACTTTCACTAAAATACCATGGCGCGACCACAGCGACGACTCCCCCAACGGAAACTGACAAACGAACATTACGAACACGAATATTTTTTTTCAAAAAATATTCAATTATCTCACCTTTTAATAGTATTTGTTTTTTTATCAAATTGCTCATTATCGATTCAACATCGTAACCGTTAATTGTAGAACCGTAGCAAAACTAACCCACAAAAGATATGGAATCTGTATATATGCGACCCAACGGATATGGGGATAAATCGCTACTATCGCCCAGATCAAAGTACCAAGCACGAGCAAAATATCTAACGCTGCTAAATAGTTATTTTTTAAACCAAACTGTATCGGTGTGAAAATAAAATTAAAAATCAGATTCAACAAAAAAGGAAGTACCACCAACCAGCCAATTTTTTTATCAAAAAATGCCCAAAAAACTTTACCAAATGAAATCGCGATTAAGACATACAATACTGTCCATACTGGGCCAAACAAATATGATGGTGGCGCCCAAGATGGTTTAATTAGTTGCTGATACCAAGTATAGTTTTGCATAAAATTATATAATTATTTCTGTAATTATATAATAAAAATCACCCGCTGACAAGCGAGTGATTTGAAACTTTTAAGCAACTTTGACAGCAGAAAAAGGTTGGCGATGACCGTATACTTTATGATAACGGACTTTTCGCTTAAATTTCTCCACACGTACTTTCTTGGCTCGGCCCTGTTTTACAACAGTAGCAGTAATACTTACGCCTTCAACAAATGGTTTGCCCAATTTGACATTGGAGCCATCATCATTGGCAGTTAGCAAAACCTCTTCAAAAGTAACGGTTTCGCCCTCTTTGGCAAGCAATTTTTCAATTTTAAGTTCTTCACCGGTTTTAATCAAATATTGTTTACCACCGGTCGCAATAACAGCTAACATAGTAATAATTATTAATAATTGACAGCTAAGTGCTCATAATATACAGGAAAACCAGTTGAAAGTCAAGGGTTATATTCCACCCTATCCCCAATCTTCCAACCTCGGCCTAAAGCTGTGCCCGCAGGCACTTCTAGGACCCTAGTAGAGAGATCGCGAGCAATATACCGAAAATACTCACTTTCTTGCTTGCCTGGCTCTAGGGGGGCACTAGGGGCAATATCCACGATAACACCCCGATCAATCCAGATAAAATCAATAGAAAACTTCATATCTCGCATTATCATCGCATGCTGTGCTCGGTTATTGAATACAAACAGCATACCATCATATTTGCCCAAATTTTCACGCCCACTTAAACCTTTGGTCAAATGTTTGTAGTCTTTGGCTACCAACACCTTGAGAATTTGACCATTTATCTTAATTTCAGTTGATGGCCAATAAAAAGAATACAGTTTAAGCGCAACTGCCAAAACAATAATAACCCAAAACAACCACAAACCACTTCCTTTCTTTTTTTCTTTTTTATTTCCCCACATAATTATTTTTATTTTGTACAATTAATGCAAACGCACCCATGAATAAAAACAAAAACAATAAAGCCAGTAACTTACCAATGCTTTGCAAAAATAAAGTTAATGAACCAAACACAACGGCAATTAAATACAGAAATAAAACTGTGCCCCGATCAGACCAACCATGATCACGCAGATAAAAATGCAAATGTTCACGATCTCCTTGAAAAATTGATTGATGCCGGCGATAGCGAATAATGACCACGCGGATTAAATCCAAAATCGGTATGGCCATCACTAACAAAGCGGTAGCGATTTTACCGCCAGAAATTACCGCCAATGCCCCCAAGATAAAACCAAGAAATAAACCACCGCTCTCCCCCAAAAAAATCTTAGCTGGAGAAAAATTCCAAATTAAAAATCCTAAACAAACGCCAGCGAAAACCAAAGCCATTAATGCCATATCGGGCTGATGCCAACGTTCGCCATTTGCCACGCCATAAATCACCAATGCCCCGATCGCAGTAATACCTGTGGCTAATCCGTCTAAACCGTCTAAAATTTTAACGGTGTAAGTCATTCCTAATATCCAAAAGAAAACCAAAACATCAGATAATAAAAAAACATTACTTAAAGAAAAAACACCACCCAGCGGATTGGTAATTTTATCAATTCCAACTCCACCAATAATTGCGATAACTACTGCGGCAGCGGTAACAAGTAGACGCAGACGAGCAGAAATATTTTTTTTATCATCTAACAGGCCAACCACAAGCAGCAAAAGACTGCCAATAAAAACACCAACTAAATGAAACGGGTTTAAATTTTTACCTAATAAATTAGTAAAAAAAACTATATATCCAACCACCAACCAAAAAGAACAAAACAACGCTAAACCACCGCCCAAAGCAACAGGGTGAGCGTGCAATTTACGCACTCCATCTGGCACATCAACAATACGCAGTTTAAACATCATGCGTTTTATTGCGCCAGTTAAGGCAAAAGAGATTACTAAAGCAGCAAGAAAAAAATACATATATAAATTATACGCTTAATATTTTCCGCAGCGGGTTATGTGCTCACAGGCACATCCTTTCGGCCTTGGCGGCCGAAAAAAGCGAGGAAATTATTAAGCGTATATTATTTTGTTTCCACCCGCACTTCCCCTCCAGCGCCAATAATAACACGATCGCGCCTGCCTAACTTACCAGACAAAACCAATTCTGCCAAACTATTCTCCACCCTTTCTTGAATTGCCCGACGCATTGGTCGCGCACCAAAATCAGGATCAAAACCAACATCTGCCAAAAATTCTAAAGCACCATCTTCTACCATTAGTTCTACACCCTTTGCTTCAAGATCCTTAGCTACTCGTTTCAGCATCATACCGGCAACTTTTTTGATGGCTTCTCTGTCTAAAGATTTAAATAAGACAATCCCATCAAAACGATTTAAAAATTCTGGACGGAAATATTGAGACAACTCACCATGCAACATCCGTTCTTTAATCGCCTCAGTCGACAAACCATTGTGCAGCTGCTCTTGTACATATGATGTACCAGCGTTAGACGTGGCAATCAAAATCACATTAGTAAAATCTACCGCTCGACCAGTACTATCAGTCAAACGACCATCGTCCATGACTTGTAAAAATAAATTCAAAATATCTTTGTCGGCTTTTTCAATTTCATCGAGCAAAAGCAAGGCAAAAGGATCACGACGAACCGCCTCGGTTAAAATCCCACTTCCCTTTTCTCCAGGAGCACCGATAAGACGATAGACACCTGATTTGTCTTGATATTCACTCATATCGAGCCGAATCATTCTTTGCTCGCCACCAAAATATACCTCGGCGATTGTTTTAGCTAATTCAGTTTTACCAACACCAGTTGGTCCCAAAAACAAAAAGTTGGCGATCGGACGATTGGTTGATCGTATTTCAGCGCGAGCACGTCGCAAAGCATTAGCCACCAAATCAACCGCTTCTTCTTGACCAATCACTCGCTTATGCATTTCATTTTCTAAATTCAATAATTTTTGACTTTCATCAGATGAAACCGTGCTTGCTGGTATATGAGTTTTTTCCGCAACCACCGCCCCCACCTCCTCGGCAGTTACCAAAGCGTTCGCACCTTTATGATTATGTGTATAAATAGCCGCTTCATTCATTACCTCCAAGGCACTCCCAGGTAAATATACATCATGTAAAAAACGATGGGCGAGCGTTACTGATTTTGCGATAGCATCATATGAAAAAAATACATTGTTCTTGTATTCCGCATAGCCAACGCGCGACTCCAAAACTTGAATCGCCTGATTTTCGTCCATCTCACGCACTTCAACTTTGGTAAACACCCCACTCAAAGGAGAATTCACAATATGTTTGTTAAATGATTCTGTGTCAGTCGTGGCAAAAGTTAAAAAATGTCCACTTGATAATCTTTCAGCCAAAGAATTGGCCACATCAAGCCCACCCTCCGCACCAGTTGTCACGCCAATTAAATCATGGATATTTTGAATAAATAAAATAATATTTCCCGCACGCGCTATCTCATACATAATTGAAAGCAACCGTTCAACCGCACCTGACGGAGTAGTACCAGCCAACAAGGCTGATACACTAAGGCGTACTAAACGTTTGTCTTTTAGATGATTTGGCACATCATCAGCAGCCATACGTTCAGACAATCCTTCCATAATACTCTTCTCGCCAACACCTGGTTCGCCTACTAAAATAATATTGGATTGCCCACCTTCAACTACTCGAAAAATTTCTTCTAATTCTTTATCGCGAGCGATACACGGCTCTGCACTACCATACAATGCTGCCCGAGTCATATCAACACTAAATTTATCCAAAAAAGGCGTTTGCACCGCGGTCATCGCGCGATCCATCCCCTTTTTGCTACGCCCGGCAGATGAACGACGGTGTGATTGATATTCGCGGTACAGCCGCTCGCGAATACGTACCCACTCAACTACATTTTGTAATTTCTGTTTATCAACATTCAAAGCAAACAAAATTTCTTGCAACGCTGGCGATTGTTTAACAGTTGCAACCAATAATTCAGTTACACTCACATATTCTTGGTGGGCAAGGAATGCTTCTTCATAAGCTTGGAACAAAATCTGAATAAGATCATCGGATGGTAGTGGCATCGGACCATTTTTATTCATTTTTTTCTTTTCGGATAAACCTAATTGATTTTGGATTGAATGAGCCGGTATTCCCAAGCGGATAAAAATATTTGCAATTCTATTAAACGAAAGCAGTGCATAAAAAAGATGCGCCGGCAAGACAGAATCATAACCATTGCGATCAGCCACACGGTAGGCTTCACCCAAAACCATGCGCGCCTCTTCAGTATAAGCGGCAGAAATATTTACTCTTTTTTTGCTAGGAATTTTCTTAGCTGCTACCCAATTATTTAAAATCAATTCTTTTGTCGGTTCAGCTGTACCGTCGTAATTATGCTTTTCCACAATTACTCTTCTTTTTTTACCACGCACCAAAAGCATCCAAAGATACAAAAAACAAATAGCACCCAACCAAAACAAATATGGGCTTGAAATTAAAGTTTTTATTAAATTAAGATTGTTTTTTATTATCGCATTAATAATTAAAGAAAACTTTCCGCTCTTGTAAACTGCAAAGCCAAACCAAAACCAAAAATTTAACCCCAGAATCAAGACGGTTACCAAACGTATTTTATTAAAAATTCGACGTGCTTTATCTAGAGCCAAATGATAACGTGTCAGCGGAAAACCCCAAAACAAAAATTTGCCACGGATAGCATTGCCCATAGACAAACCACGACACTCTGGACAGGTACGAAAATTAACATTGCCCGTGGAATGACAGGTAGTACAAATTAAAATATTAAGTGGAGTATTTTTTTCAAACAACATATTATTTAAAAGAAAAAATACCAACTACCACAACAATTGGCAGAACCAACCAAACTAAAAAGAAAATTATGCAAACAAACAGCCAAATGATAAGCCCAACTGTGCGCGCCAAAATTTGAGCAGCCCGCATGAAAAAACTAATAATTCTACCTTGCCAATCGTATTGACCGTACATTGGAACAAAAATATTTTGCAACCACAACCCAGGGGCAAAATTACGATTCCCCTCTTTTAAAACATCCACACAAAACAAAAGTGCATGCCACAAACCACCGGTATACCACCAAATTGGAAAATAAAGAATATCAAGCAAAGCTTCAATTGTAAGACGTTGTAATACCAAGATCCACATAGAAATAAGATAATAATATTATACCACAAAATCGACCAAAATAAAAAACCCGTCCGTGGATTAGACGAACGGGACAAGCATTTTTGAAAATTAACGCAAAGCCACTGAACCGCCAACCGGATTAACAAACTTAATTTTTTCTACTTTTACCATATTTGCGCCTAGTAAACGTTTCTGAATACTCGGCATTGCACTTTCCTCAGCAACTGCAATTTGGACTTTCTGAATCTCGGTAGATAGCGTATCTACTTTCTTTTCTAAATCACGAATTGCATATCCGCCAGTTGAAGTAGTGCTTATCTGCAAAAGATACAGCACACCGAAAAATAATACAACCACAGCCAAACCAATTCTGGTGGCTGGATGACTTAGCCAATCAGGAAAAGAGGTAGTTCTGACGGCAAAGGCAAAACGTTGATATTGATTTTCAAGGCGACGTTTGAGTGACATAGGGTTATTTAGATTTTTTCAATAATTCTTAATTTAGCTGAACGAGCGCTGGGATTTTCTTTTAATTCTTTCTCACCAGCCACTATTGGTTTTTTGTTAATTAGCTTTAACGACTTATTGTTTTCTTTTTGAAAATACTGCTTAACGATTCGATCTTCTAAAGAGTGAAACGTGATTACTGCCAATCGCCCACCACTGTTTAAAACTTCCAGAGCTTGAGGCAATGCTTGTTTCAATACTTCAAACTCTTTATTTACTGCAATTCGAAGCGCTTGAAAGGTCTGGGTAGCTGGGTGAATACCGCCGATCCATGGTATTTCTTTATCAGTGTGTAATTTTTTTCGATAAACTTGTAAAACTATTTCTGTTAGTTGATTAGTGGTTCTAATCGTTGACACTTTACGAAACTCCACAATATTTTCAACAATTTCTTTCGCTAATTTTTCTTCACCATATTCATGAAATATTTTATAAAGATCATTAGCATCGTACTCATTCAATATCTGGGCTGCAGTCGGAGTGTTGGCGCTTGCATTAAACCGCATATCAAGCGGCTCGTCGGCGGTAAAGGTAAAACCACGTCCACGCTCCTTAAATTGAGGTGTTGACCAACCCAAATCCATCAAAACAGCGTCAACTGGTACAAAACCATTTTTCTCAGCAACTGATTTCAATTCCGAGAAATTACCTCGCACATATGAAACCTGATCACCAAAATTGTAAAGATTATTTTTCGCTCGCAATAATGACTCTGCGTCCGCATCAATTCCCAATAATTTTCCCTTTGGACCAATAACGGCCAGCATCGCCTCCGAATGCCCAGCATCACCCAAAGTACAGTCAATCACTTTAGCGCCGGATTTTAATTGTAAAGATTCAATTACCTCGTTTAATAAAACTGGAATATGGCGCATATTAAATTCCTAATTCAGCCATTTTTTCTGCAATCTCATTACTATTTGTTTCAGTCTGCTGTTTGTAAACTCCCCATTTTGATTCATCCCAAATTTCAATGCGACTATACAAACCAGCAATAATTGTATTTTTCTTTAAACCAGCGAAAGCTCGTAAATATTCTGGCAAAACTACGCGGCCTTGTTTGTCAACTTCAACATCCATCGCACCCGCCAACATCAAACGTGCAAATGCACGACTATTTGATTGGCTGATTGGCAAAGCAGCTAATTTCTCAGCTAATTTTTCCCATTCTTTTTTGGTATAAAGAAAAAGACAGTTATCCAACCCGCGGGTAACAACTGCCCCTTTTGCAAGTTCACGACGAAATTTAGCAGGTATTGCTAACCGCCCTTTATCGTCTAAATTGTGAAAATATTCACCAATAAACATATTTGATTTTCACCACTTTTCCCCACTACATTCCATTTTACACCACTCTACTACACTCGTCAACATTTTTTACCATAGTTATCCACAGAAAAAACAGCTAAGATTAGAGAAAAAAGATATTTTTAAAATAACCATAAATGATTGACAAGAGTAGACAAAAATGTTAGTCTGAAAACAACTTCCACCACGCCAGTGAGGCGGAAATGTTGAACCGGACCCTGGGCCTGATCTACAAGTTCATGAACAACGAGCAGGGGTTCAAGCTGGACCCGACGCAACGCCTGGGGGTGGTGTACACCCTCGTGAGCCAGCTCAGCCCCGAGGATGTCGCCGACAAGGAGACTCTCATCCAGCTCGTGCGCGACCTCCAGAACGAGGAAGGACAACCTCGAACCGCAGAGATGGCAACGCTCGTAAGCGCGGCTGCCACCCCTCACTGCGACCGAAGCTCCTGCGGACCGTGCACGAGCGGCGGCTGCCACTGCGGCGACAACCAGCCCTCGACGACCGAACTCCGGCCGCCTGAGCTCCGCAAGGTCATGGCGCCGATGGTCGACGCCTACCGGAACATCAACGACATCGCCCAGTACTTCGGCTGCGTCGCGATGATCGAGTTCAGGTAGAGGCCCCCCTTCCCGTTCGAGCCTCCTCATCGCTCTCCCGCCTTTCTCAGGCCACGAGCAGAAGTTCTTTTAGAGATACTGTCCGTGTGCCTGCCACAGAATTTAAATAATTAAATCTTGTGGCAGCACGGACAGTGCCTATATACAAAAAATCCGACTTTATGCCGGATTTTTGTTTTGTTAATTTTATTTACACCTCAATCGTTAAATCAAAATTCGCAATTCCCACTTTTAGGCTATAAGTCTCATTTAATTTTTCTACTAACGCCTCCGAGGCTAGCGGCTCACCATGATTTAAATAAACTTGCTTGGGCGGCACTTTACCGCTCCCAATCCACTCAACTAATTTTTTTTGATCACCGTGCGCAGACAACGCTCCGATCGCATCAATGCGACAACGCACTGGCACTTGTTCACCAAAAATATTAACTGGCGACTCCCCTTCCAAAATCCTTCGACCCAATGTGCCTGAAGCTTGATAACCGATAATAAGCAAAGTGCTACGTTCATCCGACAAATACCGTCTAGCATGGTGCACAATTCGCCCACCATTCATCATGCCCGCGCCAGCAATAACTATTTTTGGTGACGGAACCTGATTGATCCGCATTGATTCTTCTTTGGTATCACACATTGTCAAACCCGGAAACTCAAACAACTCATCACCGCTATCAACCAATCGCTTTGCTTCTTCATCGTAATATTTTACATACTTACGATAGACTTTAGTTGCACCAATTGCTAAGGGACTATCCAAAAATATTGGAACCCGTTCTAAATGATGTTTGCGATCAATTAAATCATTTAAATCGTAAATTAATTCTTGAGTTCTTTCCAAAGAAAAAGAC
>Ga0172367_10007696_pt1 | contig 12252 bp, 15 predicted proteins | sample Lak10m_FD_114542 | JGI IMG/M metagenome (GOLD analysis project Ga0172367, IMG submission 114542) | Freshwater microbial communities from Kabuno Bay, South-Kivu, Congo - kab_022012_10m | ecosystem: Environmental > Aquatic > Freshwater > Lake | place: Democratic Republic of the Congo: South-Kivu...
GCAACTACAGCAGACGTTGCAGCAGTTACAGCAGCATCTCTTGGACTTGGAAATGTTGATAATACTTCTGATGCTAACAAGCCAGTATCAACAGCAACAGTAACAGCAATCGCAGCAGCAAAGGCTGAAGCAATTGCAGAAGTAACAGCAGTTATTGATGGTGCTCCAAATGCACTTAATACATTAAACGAACTTGCTGAAGCACTTGGAGATGATGCTAACTTTGCTTCAACAATGACAACATCCCTTGCAGCAAAGGTAGATTCATACACACCAATTACACAAAAGACAGCATCTTACACCCTATCAACATTAGATCACAGAGATGATTTAATTGAAATGGGGTCCGCTTCAGCACTTACATTAACAATTCCAACTAACGCAACAATTGCCTATCCAGTAGGTACATCTTTTGATGTTCTTCAAACTGGAGCAGGACAAGTAACAATTGCTGGCGCAGAAGGAGTTACTGTAAATGCAACACCAGGTCTCAAGTTGAGAACTCAATGGTCTTCTGCAACTGTTTTCAAGAGAGCAGAAAACACATGGGTTGTCTACGGAGACTTGACAGCGTAATACAAAATTCAATAAGAAATTAGGAGATATAAATGGCAGTAGGTAAGAAAGCAGGTAGAAAGTCCCAAGCATCAAATGACTTTTTGGAGCCATTAAAGCCAACTATAACTGGTGCCACAAACGTAGGAACAGGTCGTGCATTTAATGATGGCGCAGTAACAGTTTCATTTACCTTACCTGCATTATCTCCAGCAGCCACATCTTTTACAGTAACGGCAAGTACTGGTCAAACAGGATCTGGGGCATCTTCTCCAATTACAGTAACTGGAATTGCATCTACAGCAACTCCAACATTTACAGTAACTGCAACAAACGCAGCAGGAACCTCTGCTGCTTCTGATGCATCTAGTGCAGTGACAGTAACAACTGTTCCAGCAACTCCGTCTGCTCCAACTGCAACAGCAGGTGTTGATCAGGATACAGTTTCTTGGTCTGCCCCAGCAAATGGTGGTTCTGCAATTACTTCTTACACTTGGGCATCTTCAGATGGCAAGGGTGCTACACTAAATGCAACCTCTACCACCGTTGCTCAAGAAGCAAACACTTCTCAAACATATACAGTTTATGCAACAAACGCAAATGGTAATTCTGCAGCCTCTCCTTCTTCTAACAATGTAACTACAATTGCTCCGTTCTTCCCTCCATTCTTCCCGCCGTTTTTCCCATTCTTCCCCCCATTCTTCCCACCCTTCTTCCCATTCTTCCCACCATTCTTCCCACCCTTCTTTCCATTCTTCCCTCCATTCTTCCCATTCTTCCCCTTCTTCCCATTCTTCCCACCATTCTTCCCATTCTTCCCATTCTTCCCACCGTTCTTCCCACCATTCTTTCCATTCTTTCCACCGTTCTTCCCATTCTTCCCCTTCTTCCCATTCTTCCCACCATTCTTCCCATTCTTCCCATTCTTCCCACCGTTCTTCCCGCCACAATTCGGACCATTTTTCCCACCATCATTCCCACCTGCGTCGTGCAGTGGCTGCACAAGAAATTATTGTTGGCAAGCATGTCCAGCATGCTGCGGGTTTTGTGGATGCTAACAGACATGATATACTACGATAAAAGGAGATTCAAACTATGTATGCAATAATTGTTAAAGATACTGCAGATACTTACGAGGTGCTTTCTATACTTCAAACTAACGAAGAACTAAGAACATCTTTGCAGTCTGAGTGGGATAAAAATCTTCCTATAATTGGTATGAACGCATCTGATCACAAAGCAACAGCAACTAGAGGTGCTACCTGGAACGGAACATCTTTTGATGGAACTGTAAATGCAGGGTTTGCTGCACTATCACAAGAAGAAAAAGATTCGTATAGGCAATATGTATTCTTATGTGATAATAAAGTAGTTCACAGAGTGACCACAGAAACTGGCACTGAACAAGCATCACTTTATGATGCAGCATTTGCTAGTGAAGTTTTTCTTGTAAAGTGCGCCTTTGCACTTAAAGGGTCAACAGTTTCATATAATGAAACAACTAGAGAAATAGCATTAATCTAATAAAATACTAATAGTATTTTTTTTTGTGATATACTATAGTCATAGTCAAAACAAAGGAATAATATGACAATTTATGATGAAAATGAAACGCCCTGGTTTACTAAAGATAGATCAGAGACATCCCTAAATAGATATCCATCAAAAACTATTGGAAACAATATCTTAGTTGAAAACCCCGCATTAGGAATTAATCTTTATAGAAATGTGTTTTCAAAAGAAGATTCTGAAAGATATATTAAAATTCTTGAATCTAACTTGGGTGGTAATGGCAAATATAAATGGTCAGAAGCAAAAGTAACTAACTCAGATGTGCCAATTAAAAAGGCTAGAGATGCTGTAGACTTTAGATTTAAACAAGAAAATTTAGGTCCAAGAGATGAACACAATGCTGAATTAATTGACTTGCATGAAGAGATATATCAAAAGTTAAAGTTTTGCGTTGATGATTATGCACGGTATTGGGGAATTAATGTAATATACTATGAAGCATTTAACTTTGTAAAGTATGAAGGAAAAGGAACACATTTCAATATTCATGCCGATCATGGCCCAATGTACAACTGTACAGTTTCTGCTGTTATCTATATAAACGAAGACTATGAGGGTGGAGAAATCAAGTTCCCAAGAATGGACAATTATACACATACTCCAAAAATAGGAGACATTATTCTTTGTCCATCTAACTATATTTATGAACATGCATCTTTGCCAATGAAAGAAGGAACTAAATATTGCGTTGTCGTAATGACAGACATTAATGAACTAGGACATAAGTAGTGTCTCTAATTGCAAAGTTTACATCGTTCAGGCCTTGGATAAATAAAGAAGATATTTCTGTTCCTGTTCCTACACAAAAAGAAATCCCAGATTGGTATAAAGATGCAGACAGATTTGCGAAAATGCCAAATGGAGAATATTGGAAAGCACCAAAAGAGGTTTGTCCATTTCCAAAAGAAGGAACCACAGATGATTATGGAAAGATCCCAACATGGAAAGCATGTCCTGCTATTATGGATGCATTTGCAACAGGGTATGTATTTAAAACTCCTTGCGATTTAATTTTTGCTAAAAATTCTCAGGGAATAATTAATGTTACAATAAATGATTCTAAGTATAAAGATTTTTGTATCCAAAGACCACCAATGCCACAATTTGAACATCCTAAAGGATACTATCAGCATCATTTTGCTTGGAGTTCTCCATGGGGCTTAGAGTTGCCAGAGGGATATAGTGCATTGTTTATGACCCCAATGAATAGGTTTGACCTTCCATTTTTAAACACCACTGGCATTGTTGATTCAGACAAAGTTCATCTTCTTGGTAGTTTTCCATTTTTTATTGCGGAGGGATGGGAAGGAACAATCCCAGCAGGGACACCATATTTACAAATTCTTCCTTTTAAAAGAGAAAACTGGGACCACAGTATAGAGATATTAGACCAGTCTTCTATATATGGTAAAATGGTAGATAACGCAAAGTTCTATCGTCAGCCTGACGGTGGGGTTTATATTAAAAAAGTTTGGTCACGCAGAGAGTATAAATAGGAGATATACAGATGCAATCATGGACAGAAAAAGAAGATCTTGGTAACGGAATTATCTGTTATAGAGGAGTAATTAAAAAAGAGTTTGACGTAATAAATCGACTTGAAAACAGCCTAGGATCAGTCGCTGAATATGGAGAGTTATCTCCTGAAGGCAAAAGATATCACTGGATGCCAGCATATGTTGGATATCAGCAACTTATGCCTGAGTATAGAGACTGTGTAGATTTTAAATTTAAGAAAACTGACATAGAGCAAGACAAAAGTGAAGATTCAATAAAACTTCAAGAACTTTGGCAAGATGTATATGATCCACAATTTGCAGCAGTAGAAGACTACAGGAAAATGTATAACATTATGCCACTTAAATACTGGGAAGCATTTAATTTTATTAAATACGGTCCAGGTCAACACTTTATGGAGCATCACGATCATGGCTTTTCTTACAATTGTACAGTATCCTTAGTTGCTTATGTTAATGATGATTATGAAGGTGGAGAGTTATTCTTTAGACTACAAAATTTAAATATTAAACCAAAGGCTGGAGATCTTTACATATTCCCATCCAACTTTATGTATCCTCATCAAGCAATGCCAGTTCATTCTGGAACAAAGTATTCAATTGTAACCATGCTAGACTATAGCAAAAAATTTCATACTCCAGACATGTATGATCCTAAGTGGGCAGATGAATAGTGTTCGATATATCTATAGAAAAAATGCGTGGTATTAAATTTAACATTAGTCCAATGTCAATTAAAAGAGATTGGATGGATGAAACATCAGAAAACCATGCATATAGATGTTTTCCCGTAACTCAGGCAAACGTTGTTGGATGGAATATCTTTTGTGAAGAAGATATTCAATTTATTTGGGATGGCGTAAATGATCAAACCGATCAACACATAAATATAATATCTGGCCCAAACGGGTCTTACTCAGGTAGAGGTCAGTCATCTATAAGTTTTAATACAGGCTTAGTTTTTAAAACAGACAAAGATGTTAGCATATGGACAATTAATCCTGTTAACTATTTTAATGAAAATTTTGAAACAATGTCCAATCTAATAAGTACATCTTTTTATGACAATCCTTTACCATTGGCAATTAAAGCAAAAAAGGCAAATGAAACAATTACCATAAAAGCAGGAACTCCAATAGCAACAATTATTCCAATATCTTTAACAAATTTAAATAATACTAAAATTCAGATTGTTGATTATAAAGATGAGGGTAGAGTAAGAGAACAGGCAAACATTGATTATGGACAAGCAGCACAAGAGATTAATAGTTCTGGACAATGGACAGACTGGTACAGAGATGCTGTAAATGAAAAGGGAGAAAGCCTCGGCTCTCACGAAGTAAAAACCTTAAAACTTTATGTAGAAAACAGAAGCGGTGATATAATATGAATATGGAAGAATATACCGTAGTTCAAAGAAAGCCATCAATTACACCTTCTGGTTGGTTCGGTGATAGTAAAGACATGATTGTAGAATTAGAAAATTTTATGACAGAACAAGAGATGGAGTTTCTAGAAAAGGCTGCAAAGTCATTAACAATTTGGGATGTTACCGAAAGCCATGTTAATGAAAATGGAACTGTTGTATATGAAGCAAGTTATTGGAAAGACAGGGTTGCCACTAGCCCTACATTAGATAAAAATGATCCATCAATTGCTCCTGTTATTGCAGGGCTGTTTGAAAGACTAAAGCCAATAGTTGAGGATTTTTACAAAGTAAAGGTTATCCCTACTGGCACAACTATTGTTAGATGGCTTCCAGGACAACTTCAAAGACCGCATGCAGATAAAGAACTACACGAAGGTCCTGACGCAGGACTTCCGAATGACTTTCCAAACTACGATCTTTCCAGTCTTTTTTATTTAAACGAAGACTATGAAGGTGGAGAGTTATATTTCCCACTACAAGGGGTTCAGTTTAAACCAAAGAAGGGTGCAGCATATTTTTTCCCAGGGGATAAAAACTATATCCACGGAGTAACAGAAATTAAAAGTGGTATTAGATACACTTGTCCATTCTTCTGGGAGATTACAGAGCACACTGGAGACAGGAAGCCGTGATAGCAATGGTATCAGAAACTCTTAATCCCATCGAAATATATCCAAAAATTTTTGTATATAAAAATCTTTATAAAGACATTGACCTAATATATAAAAATCTAAAAGAGTCTGACGGAGTTGATGGACTTTTAAATCCTTGGAGTAAGTGGTCACACTTTGGAGAATATATTTCTCCAACTTTTAGAAATTTTGACAATATGTTGCCAGTTGAAGAAATAAAAAAAATGGAAACAAAAACAGAAAAAGAAAAAGCGCACAAGGATATTCTTTTAGAAATATTTGTTAATTTTCATAAAGTAACACAAGACTATATTTTAAAAAACAATGTTGATTTTGATAAAAATAAAATTGTTCCAAACATTAAAGACAAAAAAAATAATAATGTAAGAGAGTGGATAATTAGCGGTCCATCAATAGCAAGATATCATGAAAACGTTGAGGATGTGGTAGCAATGACATACCATACAGACTATATACGAGAGCCAATTACAAGTCCAGGATATAAATTTGCAATTACTGCCTTAACATATTTTAATGATGACTATGAGGGTGGAGAGATTGATTTCATAGCAAATGGAGAAGCCTATATGTATAAGCCAGAGGCTGGAGATATTGTTGTTTTCCCTTCTGGTCATCCAGAACTATTGATGTCTGAAAATTCTATATATCTTCATGGAGTTATGCCATCATATAAAAAATCAAAATATTTGGCAAGAATGTATTGGATGAAATATTCTTTGGGAAGTTCTGATTGGTTTGAAAATGAAGAAAAATATGGCAAGGAAAAATGGGAAGAAATGCAGCCAGGGATTCTAGAAAGTTTTAGAAATGCAAACCCAAATAAAATTAGTGCTGAAAAAGAAAGAAGGATAAAATGAATCTAGAAAACAAAAAAAGAATAACTAAAGATATAGTTATTTATGAAAACTTTATTGATGCAGATACTGCTGCAAGACTTGTAAAGGTTTTAGATAAGCATGCAGAACTTGGGTTAATTACCTGGATGCCCATATCTTTCTATGAGTCTTATTCTTCAGTCCTGCCACAAGACAATGATGAGCATGTAGAAAATGAAGGATTGCCAAGCGATGTATTTTCACAAATAAAAAACGGAATTATTGATGCAGTTGCAAGTGTTCACGACCTTGACCCAAAAATAATTTCTCAAATTGGATACCACACTCAAAAATGGGAGCCAGGAGCATACGCAAGAAAACATTCAGATAATACAGATGAGCATGGACATTCTGGTGCTTTTACTAGAAGTCGATATGCAGCGTTCTTATATTTAAATGATAATTTTGAGGGAGGACTTTTACAGTTTCCAGATCAAGAAATAAACATTCAGCCTAAAGTTGGAATGCTTGCTGCATTTGACGGGGGATTTAATAATATGCATGAAGTAACTCTTATTACTAAAGGTGTAAGATATACCATAGGTTCATTCTGGGATGATCGTGAAGAAGACGCATATCCACAAGAACTAAGAGATGCCTGGGCAGCAGAAATGAAAGAGACAAGAGCAAAGCAAGAAATTGAAAGAGCAGAGTGGCAAGAACTATTAAAGCAGGGATGGAAACTTGATGCCAATGGAAATAAATATAAGGCCGAGGAACTCTAAATGGAAGTTTTTTTAAAAAAACAATTTGATGATGCGGGTTATAAAACTGAGGTTTTTCATGAGCATGTTTTGTTTATAGAAAATTTTATGACAAAAGAAGAACTTGAGACCATATTAAAAATAATTGAAACTACTCCAGAAGAAGACTGGATGATAGAGTATACAAAAAATCTTGCTAGATTTTGTATGGAAAAGTTTGGAAGAGACGATGTTGATAATCTAGTTGCCGAAGGAAAGTTTGAAATTACTCAGGGTTGGGCAGACAAAAATTTAAACATTACAACCGAGCCCATAAGCATAACTCTACAGGGCAGATTGGGAAAACTTTTAGAGTTGGCAGATCCATCGTTAGAACTTGCTGGTTTTGGAACACTTCAAAGAATGCAGGCTGGGGTTGAACTAAAGTCTCATACAGACCAGCACACAGACCCATCAATTAGATATGCTGCTATACTATATATCAATGACGACTACAAGGAAGGGACTTTATTTTTTAAAAATAAGGAAAACTCAGACTTAAGGCCAAAGCCAAGAACATTGCTTATTTTTCCAGGTAATGAAGAGTATGAGCATGGAGTAAGATTTGTAGGAGAAGGGCCCATAAGATATGTTACTGTAGGATTTATGAAGGTAACAGGTTTTTATGAGAAAAATAAATACTAAGGAGAAGCAAAATGGACAGAGAAATACTTGAAGAAAAGGTTTACTATTACACAAATGTAATTGAAGACCCAAAGAGACTTGTTGATGCAATTGAAAACGATAACAAAGATCCTTGGGGAGAATGGCTAACCTGTAGCGGTGAACACTATGTCTATGGAACAGATAAGACAATTGCTCTAACACCAGACGCTGATGAAAAAGATAAGTATATCTACAATACATTACAAAAAGCATTTGATGATGTAGCAAGAGATTACGCAAAAGCCCAAGGAATTATCGATGAGCCAAAACTGTTTCCTCAATATCCAATTAAAAAATATCAATCAGGAACTTTTATGGGTGCACATTTTGATCAGCAAGAAGGAGATGGAAGACTAAAAGTCTCTTTTGTTATGTACTTAAATGACGATTATGAAGGCGGAGAACTATCTTTTACTATTGCTTCTCCAGATGGGGTTCTAAAAAATTCTAGCCCTGAGCCAGACTTTTTAGAAGCAGAAAAAAATAAAAATTTTACCTTTGCTATCAAGCCAAAAGCAGGAAGCATTATTGTGTTTCCACCATCTCCACCATATCATCACACTGCTCACCTAGTTAAGAGTGGCGAAAAGATAATGGTCCCGCAGCATTGGATTCACTAATGATCAAAACCATACTGCACGATAAAGTGTATTATTATGACGACGCTGTAAAAAATTTAAATGAAATACTGAGTTCTTTGTCTGAATTAGAAAATGTATACAAAAATGACGACAAAAAAATGTGGGAGGCTTGGACAGCGTCAAATGACAAAGACTGTATATACGGAGACACAATGTCATTTAGCATAGACACTATTAATACTCTTGATGATTTATATAAAGAAAAAATGCTTTTTATTTACAAAAATATAATGGACTCGTTTTATTCTGTTTCAAAAGACTATGCAGAATCTATTGGTGACTATGAAGAGCCAAGGCTATTCCCAACATTTAATATTAAAAAATATTACACTGGAACCTATATGGGTTCTCATTTTGATCAACTCGATGGTGATAAAACACTAAGATACTCTTTGGTTATGTATCTAAATGATGATTTTGAAGGCGGAGAAATATCTTTTAGTTTAAACGATTATGAAAACAATGATGCAATGAGACCTTTTGAAGATTATGAAGATGAGCGAAACAGCAAAATAATTGATTTTGGAATTAAGCCAAAAGCAGGAAGCGTTATTATTTTCCCATCTTCTGCCCCATACTATCACACAGCACATTTGGTAAAAAGTAAGTTTAAGTATATGGTTCCATCTCACTGGATTCACAACAATATGGAATTTCATAGGTCTATGTAGTGAAAACAGCAATTGTTACAGGAGCAAGCAAAGGTGTTGGTTATGCAACTGTAAAACTTTTATCTGAAAATGGATACAGAGTTATCGCTGTTTCAAGAGACTTGTCAAAAGTTTCAGGACTCGTTGGAGATAGCGTAGAAGTTTATCAAATGGACATTACCAATGCCAGCGAAATAAAAAAGTTTTATGACAAATATAAAGATATAACCCTAGATCTTTTGGTAAACAATGCAGGAGGAGGCTCTGGCCCAACCAGCATTATAAATGAAACAATGGATAATTTTAGAAGAGCGTACGATATAAATGTATCTGGGCCAATGTATCTTTCTCAATTATTTGTTCCATCTTTAAAGAGGTCAGATTCTGCAACAATTATTTTTATAACTTCTCTTTGTGGCAAAATACCGTTTAGAGGTGGAGGAAACTATAGTAATGCAAAACGTGGTGAGATGGCATTAATAGATACTATGCGTATGGAGTTTCCAGAGTATGGCATAAAGGTTACTGAGATTTGTCCAGGTACAATAGATACTCAGGTAGAGAAAAAAGACAATGCTTTAACTGCAGAAGATATAGCAGAAACAATTCGCTGGGTTGGATTTTTGCCACGTTATGTAAATATTAATCATATTGAAATTAGTCATATTAATAATAGTAAGTATGTGTAGGGGAATATGAAAATTAATAAACTTTATGATGATGTGTATGAAATCGAAAACTTTTTAAGTGATGAAGAGTTGGAAGAGGTTTTCAAGATAATTAAAGATACACCAGAGCAAGATTGGTATAGTGAAAAATCTAAAATAAAGCACCATACCCCAGACTTTTGGTTTGGAAAAAGCCTTCACTTTGAAGAAGATAATGTTTTTAATATTATAAATGATAAAATGAGAAATCTTTTAGAGTCATACTCTATGTATCCAGGAAAAATACATTTAAAAAGATATACAAAAGATGATTTTATAAAGTATCATGCAGACCAGTGGATACCAGATCTTGATTATTATATTGGATATGGCTTTTGTTTATATTTTAATGATGAGTATTCTGGAGGAGAGTTACACTATCCAGATTTAAATATTACAGTAAAGCCTAAGCCAAATTCTTTATATATACACGGTGGCCACATAGTTCATGGATCACTTCCAGTTTTAGATGATAGAATAAGATACTTTAGTACAGTTTTTGTACATGGAACAAAAAAACAGCCAACGAAATTAAGAGGAGATCTATTTAAATGACAAATATAGGATTTACTAATGAAAACAGTAACTTTCATCAAAATACAAATATTGAAGGTTTTCTTATAGATATATTTAATAAGAAAAAGAATGGGTACTATGTAGAACTAGGAGCAGCACATTACAGCAATGGAAACAACACCTATACTCTTGAAAAAGATTATGATTGGACTGGAGTTTCTTTTGAAATAGTTGATTCTATGAAAGATGAGTTTAACCTAAATAGAAAAAATCCATGTATGGGCGATGCTCTTAATTTTAACTATATAGATTATTTTGAAAAAAATAACTTTCCAAAACAAATAGACTATTTGCAGTTAGATATAGATGCTGGATATGATTCTAAAGGTAAGCCAGCAGGGAATAGTCATTGGACATTACATGGACTCATTGCTGTTCCACTCAACACTTATAGATTTACAACAATTACATTTGAGCACGATGCAAACATGTATTGGCGAAATATTGCAATAAGAGATACACAAAGAGAAATTTTAGACTCTTTCGGTTATGCTCTAGTTCATAGATCATATTATGAGGATTGGTGGGTAGATGCAAATCAAATCGAACACGGAAAGTTTAGAAAATACCTTTATTGGGACAATCTATAAACCATATATCTATACAATAGATATAGAGTTTTGTTTTTATTAAAACTCTGGTATACTTTAACAATTACAGTTTTCAATTAGGAGAAATACATGTCAGATTTTTTTAGTTTTCGTTTGTCAGAAGAGTTCATAAATGAGTATAAAACAAAGGAATCACCGTTTGGTTTCACAGATGCTGGTGGTAATTCATTAGGAGAGATTACATTTATTCGTACCTACTCCCGTATGAAGGAAGACGGAACTAAAGAAAGATGGCATGAGGTTTGCCGTCGTGTAATCGAGGGTATGTATTCAGTTCAAAAAAATCATGCTAAAGAAAACCGTCTTCCATGGAATGACTATAAGGCTCAGAAGTCAGCACAAGAAGCATTTGACAGAATGTTTAATCTAAAGTGGACACCACCAGGTCGTGGTATGTGGGCATTCGGAACTCCTATGACTATGGAGAAAAAGAACTCGGCAGCACTACAAAACTGTGCAATGGTTTCAACAAAAGATCTTGACAAGAATGATCCAGGTGCCTTGTTTGCCTGGGTAATGGATGCCTTAATGCTTGGTATTGGGGTGGGGTTCGACACTGTTGGTCAAGACAAAGGTTTCTTGATTTATAGCCCTACAGAACCAGAGCAGGTTTTTGAAATCCCAGATACTCGTGAGGGATGGGTTGACTCAGTGAGAGTTTTAATAAACTCATATCTCAGACCCAATCAAAACATACAGAAGTTTAACTATGACTTAATTAGGCCCCTAGGAGCCCCTATAAAGGGTTTTGGGGGCGTTGCATCAGGACCTGCACCTCTTATTAGGTTGCATGAGCAGATTGACCGTGTAATAGGCTCTAGGGCTGGAGAAACCCTAGATTCTCGTGCCATCGTAGATCTAGTAAATCTTATTGGAACATGTGTAGTTTCTGGAAATGTTCGTCGCTCTGCAACCCTTGCTTTGGGCACTGCTGGAGATGAGGCGTTTATGAATTTGAAGAACTCTGAGGTTTTTCCAGAAAGAAACTCTTTTGATCCAGAAAATCCAGGATGGGCTTGGATGTCTAACAACTCTATTTCTGCTGAGGTAGGAACAA
>Ga0172367_10007698_pt1 | contig 12249 bp, 9 predicted proteins | sample Lak10m_FD_114542 | JGI IMG/M metagenome (GOLD analysis project Ga0172367, IMG submission 114542) | Freshwater microbial communities from Kabuno Bay, South-Kivu, Congo - kab_022012_10m | ecosystem: Environmental > Aquatic > Freshwater > Lake | place: Democratic Republic of the Congo: South-Kivu...
AGCCAGAAAGTACCTCCTTGTACAAGTTACAGTTAGGTGACATCAATATGGCGTTTGTGTGTCACGTTTGCCCGCCTTCAATACAAATCCCATGCCGAACACAACTGGCACACGGCCTACAGCTGGGAGAGCCGGCAGGGGTGCCGGCGCTCCCAGGGCGGGCGAGGGTGGTTGGCACTGAGGGCGTTAACAGCAAAACCAGACCTCAATCCAATCCCTCTGCCGTGCATTGACGACGATCACATGTTGACATTAGAATGATGTCATGACGAGAACACAAATTCAATTACCGGAGCCGCTTTTCGGTAGGCTCCGCACCATTGCTCGGGTTCGGGATATTTCTGTAGCGGAGTTGATTCGTCGGGGGATGGAACTTTATGTGATGACCTGCCCGGAGGTGGAGGCCACGGCGTCGCCTTGGACGATGCCGGTCTTACGAGGCAGCGGCGGGCATCTGATCGATCCTGCTTCTGCGAACGCGGAAGCAGAGGCATTGGTGAAACGCTTTCAGAGGACTTAGACGCATGCTTACAGCGGATACGAATCTTTTCATTCACGCCGCCGACCCGGATTCGCACCTGCATGCCAAGGCTCGGGAGTTCTTTTCTGGGCTGGAGTTCGAGGAGGACGAGTTTGTGGTCTGCGAGCTTGTGCTGGTGGAGCTTTATATGCAGCTGCGCAATGGAGCCATTTTTGTGAAGCCGTACACCGCGAGGGAGGCGGCTGAATATTGCCAAGCCATGAAGGCCAACCCACGCTGGCGCTGTGTGGACTATGATCCGAAGGTCTCATCCATTCTCTGGAAATGGGCGGGGGAGACGAAGGCAGGATTCCGGCAAATCGTTGATGCCCGGCTGGCCATCACCCTAAGGCATCATGGAGTTACGCGGTTCGCCACGGCAAATGTTAAAGACTTCAGATCATTCGGGTTTGAGAAGGTGTGGAATCCCTTATTGCCTTGAGTTTTATGCTGTTGGACAGAGGAGTGGGTTCTGGGATTGAAAAGTGGGTTTGGATGGCGTTTGATGGGGGGATGCAACACTTGAGGAACCCACGGATCATGAGGAATTGGGCTGGCTTGTTGGCGGGGGTGACTTTGACCTCTGCGGTGACACTTCGAGCGGACGAGGGCATGTGGCTTTACAATGCACCACCGAAAGCGTTGATCCAGCAGCGGTATGGATTGGAGCTGACGGATCCGTGGTTGGAGCATTTGCAGAAGGCATCGGTGCGGTTCAATAGTGGTGGTTCAGGATCGTTTGTATCGGAGGACGGGTTGGTGATGTCGAATCACCATGTGGGTGCGGACGCGTTGCAGAAATTTGGCGATGCGGATCACGACTATCTGAAGGACGGTTTCTACGCGAAAACCCCGGGTGAGGAGAAGAAGTGCCACGACTTGGAGCTCAACGTTCTGATGAACATTGAGAACGTGACGGAGCGCGTGAATGCGGCGGTGAAACCGGACATGACACCCGAGGCGGCCTTTGCGGCTCGGCGGTCGGTGATGGCGGCGATCGAGAAGGAGTCGATGGACAAGACGGGCTTGCGGAGCGATGTGGTGACGCTCTTTCAGGGCGGGCAGTATCATTTGTATCAGTTTAAGAAGTACACGGATGTGCGGTTGGTTTTTGCGCCGGAGCAGCAGATTGCATTCTTCGGTGGGGATCCGGACAACTTTGAATATCCGCGGTATGACTTGGATGTGTGCTTTTTCCGCGCGTATGAAGATGGCAAGCCAGCCAAGGTGAGACATCATCTGAAATGGAACACGGAGACGTTGAAGGACGGGGATTTGATTTTTGTATCGGGGCATCCTGGGCGGACCAGTCGGCTTTTGTCGGTGACGGAGCTGGAATACTTGCGTGATTTACAATACCCGCGGACGTTGCAGCGATTGAACCGGATGGAGGTATTGCTGATGAGTTACAGTGGTCGGAGTCGGGAGAACGCGCGGCGAGCGAAGGACCATCTTTTTGAGGTGCAGAACTCGAGGAAAGCGCGGGACGGGGGATTGGCGGGGTTGTTGGATCCAAAGCTTTTTGCCCGCAAGACGAGCGAGGAGAGTCGGTTACGCGAGGCGGTCGCATCGAAGCCTGAGTTAGCGGCTTCGGCGAAGGCTTGGGCGTCGATTGACGCGGCTCAGGCGGTGATCAAGCAGAACGCGCAGCGATATAACCTTTTGGAGGGTGGCGCGGGATTGAACAGCACCCTGTTTTCGATCGGCCGCACGCTGTTGAGAGCTGCCGATGAGCGACCGAAACCGAACGGGGAACGGTTGCGGGAATTTCGAGATTCGAATTTGGCTTCGTTGGAGCTTGGGCTCTTCTCGGAGGAGCCGTTGTATGCGGACTTGGAGCAGTTACTCTTGGCAGACTCACTGACGTATTTGGTGGAGCAGTTGGGGTCGGGAGATGCGTTGGTAAAGCAGATTCTTGCTGGCAAGTCACCTCGGGCGCGGGCGGTGGAGTTGGTGACGGGTAGTGGATTTATGGATGTGGCGGCGCGTCGGAAACTGTATGAGGGTGGTCGGGCGGCGGTGGCGTCGTCGAAGGATCCGATGATTGAGCTGGCTCGGATTGTGGATGCGGAGTCGCGTCGGCTCCGGGACATTATCGAGCAGCAGGACGAGGTAAAGAAGCAGGCACATGGACTGATTGCCAAGGCGCGGTTTGCGGTCGAGGGGGCGGGCGGGTATCCAGATGCGACGTTTACGCTACGGCTATCGTATGGGGCGGTGAAGGGATACGAGGAGGGCGGCAAGCGGATCCCGCATCAGACGACGCTGGCGGGGTTGTATGATCGAGCATCGAGCCAGGGTTATACTCCGCCGTTTGACCTTCCGAAACGTTGGTTGGACCGTAAGTCGAAGTTGAACTTGGAGGTTCCAGTTAACTTCGTGAGCACAGCGGACATCATTGGTGGGAACTCGGGAAGTCCGGTGGTCAACCGCAAGGGCGAACTCGTGGGCATCATCTTTGATGGCAACCTTCAGTCGTTGGTATTGGACTTTGTGTATATGGACGATCAGGCGCGGGCGCTGTCGGTGCACTCGGCGGCGATTATTGAGTCGTTGCGGAAGGTGTATGATGCGGGTGAATTGGCGAAGGAACTGTTGCGGGGCGAGCCGGCGTTGTGAGCCCTGGGATGCGAGTTTCGAAGGGGTGCCGCTAGGCTGAGCGAGGAGTAAGTGGGGAAGAGCACATGAAAGTACGACTTGGGATTATCGGGATGGGGAACATCGGGAAGCATCACGCTGCGTACCTGATGGCGGGTAAGGTGCCGCGCTGCGAGTTAGTGGCGGTGTGCAGCACGACGCCGTCGAAGCTGGAGAGTTATCGTCCGCTGAAGATCTATGGAGATCCATCGGCGATGATGGCGTCGGGCGTGGTGGATGCGGTGTTGATTGCGACGCCGCACTATCAGCATACGACGCTTGGGATTGAGGCATTGGAGCGTGGGTTGCATGTGATGGTGGAAAAGCCGATTTCGGCGCACAAAGCGGATGCGGAGCGGCTCATTGCGGCGCATGCGGCGCGTCCGAAGCGGGTCTTTGGAGCGATGTTCCAGCTGCGGACGGAACCCCGTTATACGAAGGTTCAGAAGCTGATTCGGGACGGGGAGCTGGGGGAAATTGTTCGGATGAGTTGGATCATTACGGATTGGTTTCGGACGGAGGCGTATTACGCGAGTGGCGGGTGGCGTGCGACCTGGAAGGGTGAGGGTGGCGGGGTGTTGTTGAACCAATGTCTGCACAACTTGGACACCTTGACGTGGTTATTAGGCAGCCCTTCGAGAGTTCGCGGATTTTGTCAGTTGGGTCGATACCACAACATTGAGGTTGAGGACAATGTGACCGCGTATTTTGAGTATGCGAACGGGGCGACGGGGGTGTTTGTGACCTCGACAGGCGAAGCCCCGGGGAGTAACCGGTTTGAGATTGCGGGCACACGGGGGAAAGTGGTGTTGGAGGACAATCGGCTTCAGTTCACACGGAACGAGAAGTGCATGATCCAGTTTAGCAAGGAGGCCAAGGTTGGCTTCTCGAAGCCGGAGGTTTGGAACGTTGAGATTCCATTCGACAATGCTGCGGCCTCGCATGCGACGTTGATGCAGAACTTTGTGGAGGCAATTTTGGATGGGGCAGCCTTGATCGCTCCCGGAGCGGATGGGATGGGATCGGTGGAGCTCGCGAACGCGATCCTCTACTCTTCACTGGACGGTACCACGGTCGAACTGCCGATGGATGCGGCGGCGTATGAGGCTCGGCTCCAAGGGTTGATTGCGGGGTCGACGATGCAGAAGCAGGTGGTCGAGATTGCGAACGATGATTTTACAAAATCGTTCCATAGATGATCGATGGAGTGCAGTGGGCACGATTTTTTAGATGACACGGAAACGGAAGGAAATGTGCGATGATTTACACAGGCATTGGTGACGAGGCGGGCAACACGATCGAATCCCAGATCCGAGCGACGCTGGATTTAGGATGGCGCCACATCGAGGCCCGGAACGTGGAAGTGACCGGTTATCCGAAGGCGAACCTCCATGACATTCCGGACGCGGCGTTTGAGGTGGTGGTGGAGAAGTTGGGTGCTGCGGGGGTGGAGGTTTATTGCTTCGGATCCGCGATTGCGAACTGGGGGAAAAAGATCGATCAACCGTTTGATGTCTCGGAAGTGGAACGTGCGATTCCGAGGATGCAGCGGCTGGGAACGAAGTTTGTGCGGATCATGAGCTATGCGGTGCGAGACACGGAGGATCAGATGGCGGAGGAGCGGTTTCGTCGGCTGCGCGAGATCACGAAGCGATTTTTGGACGCGGGATTGCAGCCGGTGCATGAGAATTGCATGAACTACGGCGGGATGGGCTGGCCGTTTACGTTGGAGTTGTTGGAGCAGGTGCCGGGATTGAAGTTGGTTTTTGACACGGCGAATCCGGTGTTTAACGCGGACCGATCGGAGCCGAAGCCCTGGAAGCGGCAGGATCCGTGGGAGTTTTGGACACATGTGAAGGAGCACGTGGCTCATATCCATGTGAAGGACGCGCGTTGGAACGATGCCAAGAACGATGCGGACTACACCTTTCCGGGCGAGGGTGAAGGCGCTGTGGAACGGATCCTGACGGATGCGCTTGCGGGGGGATATGACGGGGCGCTATCGATCGAGCCTCACGTGGCCGTGGTGTTTCACGATGCGACTGTGAAGTCGTCGGATGAATCGATGTATACGAGCTATGTGGAGTATGGTCGGCGACTGATGACGATGGTGGAGGGCATTCGGCGTGGGCTCGCCTAGGGTGGTGAGCGGGGCTGACGGCGGTGTTCCATCGTCCTTTTTCGGTTAAGATTTACGTCGGAAGACGGAGACTTTGAGCGGGATGTCTGCGGGGTAGCGTGCGAGCATGTCCTCGATTTTCATGAGTTTCCAAGGCTGGCGCAGGTTGGATCCGTTTTTGGTGAAGACGACGTCGTCGGCGATGAACACGGCGGAGTGGACAGGGACGCCATCGGGTCGGGTGAGGAAGAGTAGGTCCCCGAAGGAAGCCTGATCGACGACCTGCCAATCTTGTTGCAACTCGGAGCGCCAGAAGCCGTCGTCGAAATAGCGGTCGTCGGGCGGATCCCGGAAGAAGTTCCAGGCGGTCCAGTAGCAATCAGGGGGGGCGTTGACCTGGGATGAGAGGGGCGGGGAACGAGCTGAGCCGTTTGCGGGCGAACGGGGGCAGGAGGTGGGCGACGTCGATGGTGATACCGGTTGGAAGTTTGGTTAAGGAGCTGAGCAACGGTTCAATGTCTTTGACGTGCCAGCCTCGGCCCCAATAGGCGGCCAGGGCTTTGGTGTCCGTGTCGGGGCGGATGCGCAGTTTCATGATCAGAGCGGATGCGCGTGAGAGGGTTTTGATGAGGCGCAGCCGTTCGTCGAGATCGGGGATACGAGCGAGGAGTTCTGGGGCATCGGAGACGCAGAGGGCGGGGCCGCGTTGGTAGAGGACCTGTTTGACGAGACCTATAGTGGTTGCGGAGAGGCCGCTGCGCTGGAACCAATCTTCGAACCCGCCGTTGCGATAGATGAAAGGCCAGGCCTGTAGGTCATTGCGTGGGCAGTTGGCCAGAAACGAGTAGAGGCGGGCGCGGATTTCCGGGGGCAGGCTCATGACAAGGTGACCTGTTGGAGCGAGCAGCACGCCGGTCGGTTCCTGTTTCCACTCGCTCGCGTTGAGGCATTCGGCTTCGAGCGATGGGGGCAAGCCTAGGCCTTGGATGAGATCCTGAACGCGATCGCGTTCCATGTGTTCGAAGAACCATCGGGTTTGGGTCAACGTTTTTAGCTCTTCTGCGACGAATTCATCGGTGGGTTCGAGGTCAAAACGGGCATACTCCAACTCCCCCCAGGGACCGGGTCGGCCTGCGAAGTAGGGGTCGCGTTGAGTTGGGGAGTAGGGCGCGAGACGGGGAGCAGTGGGTGCGGTGGCTGGGGATGTTGGCGGTGTGCCTGGTGACGGTTTGGAGAGGAAGAGGACCGCGAGGAGAATGAATTGGGCGAGGCACACCAGGAGCAGTGTGAGGATCCAGATCTTGGGGTCGACGCCGACGTGTGTCTGGGGGCGGGCCTCGGGTGGGTTGGGCTTGTCCTTGGGAGATTTGGATTTCATGACCTGCGGGTCGTCGGGGGTGACAGTGGTGGAAAGCTTGGAGCGAGGCAAGCCGGATGGGGGCAAGGGGAGTCGGCAGGGGTGGCGGCGCCAAGCAAAGGAGCGCGGCATTTATGCCGCTTCGGTGTGCGGAGTTCGAGGGTCCCTTGAGAGGGTGGACGCGCTGGGTTGGTGGACGTTGAAGCGGCGTGAACGCCGCGGTCCTGGTGGTGGACTTCGGGCTTTGGGTGTGGAGGGCGTCCCGAGGCGACGCTGCGGCTTTGAGGCCTTAGGCCTCCGAAGGCCGGCAGGGGTGCCGGCGCTCCCAGGGCCGAGGGCTTCCCAAGGCCGGCAGGGGTGCCGGCGCTCCCAGGGCCGAGGGCTTCCGGCGGTTCCGGGGTTGGTTCAGAGGCTTGATGTGTGTGTGGGGGGGGGGATTTTGAGCCTTTTCAACATCGAAGGCTTGGGGCAGGCTTCGCGACTGTGCGCATACCTTTCCGATTTTTGACTGGGTGGCGGGTGACGGGTTTGAACCTGATGATAGGGGCGATACTCAGTTCGAGTGGGGGCAGAGCGGTGGTTGGGCAGGTGGAGGCGCAGGAGGTTCCGGTGGCATGGGTAGGAGGGCGATTGATACCAATTCGCGGGGAGCCGATTGAGTCGGGGGTATTGGTGGTGCACCGGGGTAAAATTGTTGCGGTGGGGCCTGCGGGGACGACGATTCCGTCGGGTGCTGTGGTGCGCGATGCGAAGGGAAAAGTGCTGATGCCCGGCCTGGTGGACACGCACAGCCATATCGGCAGCCCCGAAGGAGGAGATTCGTCGGCACCGATTCAAGCGGAGACTCGGGTCATGGATTCCGTGAATGTGCGGGATGCGAGTCTTCAGAAGGCTCAGGCGGGCGGGATTACAACAGTGAACATCATGCCGGGGTCGGGGCATTTGATCAGCGGTCAGACGCTGTATTTGAAGCTACGGGATGGGAACACGATTGGGGATTTATTGACGACCAATGCGGCGGGGAAGGTTGCGGGTGGGTTGAAGATGGCGAACGGGACGAATTCGAGGCGAGACCCACCGTTTCCTGGGACGCGGGGGAAGTCGGCGGCTCTGGTTCGTGAGAAATTTGTCGCGGCACAGGAGTATCAAGCGAAGATCGCGCGAGCGAAGGGGGATGCGGAGAAACTTCCGGCCCGGGACTTGGGCTTGGAGATTTTGGTGGAGGTGTTGGAAGGAAAACGGACGGTGCACCATCACACGCATCGGCATGACGACATCCTGACGGTATTGAGATTGCGCAAGGAGTTTGGGTTTCGTGTGGTGCTGCACCATGTGAGCGAGGCGTGGAAGGTGTCGAAGGAGATTGCGGAAGCGGGGGTGGCGTCGTCGGTGATCGTGATTGACAGTCCGGGAGGAAAGATGGAGGCGCGTGATTTGGACTGGAAGAATGGGGTGGCGTTGGAGAAGGCGGGGGCGGCGGTGGGTTTTCACACGGACGATCCGGTGACGGACTCGAGACTCTTTCTGAGATCGGCAGCGATCTCGGTGCGGGCGGGGATGACCCGCGAGGGGGCATTGAAGGGATTGACTTTGGCGGGGGCGGAGATGTTGGACATGCAGGATCGTGTAGGGACGTTGGAGGTGGGGAAGGATGCGGATTTCATCGTGCTTTCGGGCGATCCGCTGAGTGTTTACACGCAGGTCTTGGAGACGTGGGTGGAGGGGGGCAAGGTGTTTGATCGGTCGGAACCGAAGGACCGAGTGTGGGCAGTGGGCGGATATGGGGCGGGAAACCCGCGAGCGGCGCACCTGTGCTGTTTCGGAACTTGGGAGGAGGCGCGATGAGAACCTGGATGCGATGGGGTGTGAGTGTGGCGACGGCGGTGGGAGTGGCAGCGACCACGTTTGTGGGGTTGGGTGAGGATTTGGCGGTGCGGGCGGAGTTGCTGCATACGATGGCTGGGGAGCCGATTGTGGACGGGGTGGTATTGGCGCGGGACGGCAAGATTGTTGCGGTGGGAGCGGCCGGGAGTGTGACATTGCCAGAAGGCGTGCGGGTTTTGCGGGCGCGGGTGGTGACACCCGGGTTGATTGATGCGCACACGGTGATTGGTTTTTCGGGGATCTTAAATCAACCCCATGACCAGGAGCAGCTGGAGAAATCCGGACCGATGCAACCCGAGCTGAGGGCGATTGATGCGTATAACAATCGGGACCCGTTGATTGAGTATGTTCGGGGTTTGGGAGTGACGACGTTACATACGGGGCACGGGCCGGGCTCGATCATTTCGGGACAAACGATGGTGGTGAAGACTTATCCGGTGGACTTGGAGCGGTCGGTGGTGATTTCGGCAGCGATGACGGCTGCGACGCTTGGGGAGGGGGCGACGACGGGGGAGAAGGGCAAGGCCCCGGGCACGCGGGCGAAGGCGATAGCGATGCTGCGGGCGGAGTTGTTGAAGGCCCAGGACTATGTGACGAAGCAGGGGTTGAAGGAAGTGGAGAAGCGACCGGCACGGGATCTGCGGATGGAGGCCTTGGGGCGTGCGTTGACGGGTGAGCAGCCGTTGATGGTGACGGTGCATCGGCACCAGGACATTTTAGCGGCGTTGCGGTTGGCTTCGGAGTTCCGGCTGAAGTTGGTGCTGGACGGGGTGTCGGATGCGGCGTTGGTGATGGACGAGATTCGGCGGAGTGGGTTTTCAGTGATCCTCCATCCGACGATGTATCGGTCGGCTGGGGAGACGGAGAACCTGAGTTTGGAGACGGCTTCGAAACTGGCACGGGCGGGGATACCCTTTGCGTTGCAGAGCGGTTTTGAGGGGTATGTGCCGAAGACGCGGATTGTGTTATTTGAGGCGGCGGTGGCGGCGGCGAACGGGTTGAGTACGCGGGAGGCATTGGCGTCGATTACGATCTCGGCGGCGCGGGTTTTGGGGGTGGAGAAGCGGGTGGGATCGTTGGAGGCGGGGAAGGACGCGGATTTGGCGCTGTATGATGGGGATCCGTTTGAATACACGAGCCATTGTGTTGGGGTGGTGGTTTCGGGGGTGGTGACGGACACGGTGGGGAGGTGATGGGAAGGGGGAGGGGGCCGAGCGATCTTGGGCATAATGCCGAGGGGAGCCGGCAGGGGTGCCGGCGCTCCCAGGGCGGAGGGGCTGCGGGTGCGAATGGCCTGGAAGCCGATGTGGATGCGGGTTGAGGGCAGGATTAGGATCACGATTAAGATTAGGAGGGGGAGGGGTGAATGGGGAAAAACTCGTTGCGTGAGGGGAGGGGAGGGGGGTAGGATCTTGGATCGAAAATGCCACAGGTGCTTTTTACAACGACGACCTTTTAGCGTTCACGGGATTGAAACCGTGGACGCGAACGCCTCGATATGAACTTTCGAGGCGTTTTTGTTTATCGGCGGCGTTGAGGAAGCACGAGAGCGAGTGACGAAATTTTATGGAAGAAGCGAAGACCCTGATCGAGCGCAAGACGTTGGACGAGCGCAACCAGATGAACGAGTTGCAGCGGACGAGGCATTCGTGTGCGCATATTTTGGCGACGGCGGTGTTGAGAATTTGGCCGGAGGCGATGCTGGATATTGGGCCTCCGACGGACGAGGGGTTTTACTACGACTTTGATTTGCCGAGCCACCGATTTGCGCCTGAGGATTTCGTGCGGATTGAGGAAGAGATGCGCAAGGTGGTGAAGGAGAACCAGGTATTTGAGAAGACGATCAAGACGCGGGAGGAGGCGTTGGCGTATTTCGAGTCGAAGGGGCAGAAGTTCAAGGTGGAGCGGTTGGGGGACATCCCTGAGGGAGAGCCGATATCGTTTTATCAGAACGGGGAGTTTGTGGATCTGTGTGCGGGGCCGCACGTGATGCGGACGGGAAACGTGAAGGCGTTCAAGCTGCTGCGGGTGGCGGCGGCGTATTACCGAGGCAACGAGAAGAACCCACAATTACAGCGCATTTACGGGACGGCGTTTGGCAACAAGACGGAGCTGGAGGCTTGGTTGACGGCGCAGGAGGAAGCGAAGAAGCGAGACCACCGAAAGATTGGAGCGGACATGGGATTGTTCGCGTTTGATTCGGACTACGTCGGGCCCGGGTTGCCGCTTTGGTTACCGAAGGGGACGGTATTGATTGAGGAGTTAGAGAAACTCGCGAAGGAATCGGAGTTTGCAGCGGGGTATGTTCGAGTGCGGACGCCGCATTTGGCGAAGGAAAAGATGTATAAGACTTCGGGACACCTTCCGTATTACGCGGAGAGCATGTTTCCGCCGATGGAGCTGAAGGAGCGTGGAGGGGACGGACCTGCGGACCAGGTTGAGCGGTATTATCTGAAGGCGATGAACTGTCCGCATCATCACAAGATCTTTGCGGCAGAGCCTCGGAGCTATCGGGATTTACCGTTGCGATTGGCGGAGTATGGGACGTGCTATCGGTATGAGCAGTCGGGGGAGTTGATGGGGCTGATGCGGGTGCGGTCGATGCAGATGAACGATGCGCACATTTACTGCACGCCGGAGCAATTTGCGGATGAGTTTCGTGCGGTGAACGAGATGTATCTGAAATACTTCAAGATCTTTGGGCTGGGTCGGTATTTGATGCGGTTTAGCACGCATGATCCGTCGAGGTTGGGTCAGAAGTTTGTGGATGAGCCGGAGTTGTGGAAGCAGACGGAGGACATGGTTCGCAACGTGTTGATTGAGTCGGGCATCAACTATGTGGAGGTGCCGAACGAGGCGGCGTTTTACGGGCCGAAGATTGACGTGCAGGTGTGGAGTGTGGCGGGGCGTGAGTTCACGATTGCGACGAACCAGGTGGATTTTGCGGTGCCGAAGCGATTTGGGTTGGTATACCGGGATCGGGACAACAGCGACAAGACGCCGTTGTGCATCCATCGGGCTCCGTTGGGAACCCATGAGCGATTCATTGGATTCTTGATTGAGCATTATGCGGGCAATTTCCCGTTGTGGTTAGCGCCGGAGCAGGTGCGGGTGTTGACGATTGGTGATGATGAATCGTTGGTGACGTATGGGAAGGCGTTGGTGAAAGAGTTGCGAGAGAACCAGGTCCGGGCGGAGGGAGATTTCACGAGCAACAAGATCAACGGAAAGATCCAGGATGCGGAACGATCGAAGGTTCACACGATGTTGGTGTTGGGGCAGCGGGATCTGGAGGCTGGGAACGTGAGTGTGCGGCTGCATGGTAAGGGGAGCCAGGGGGCAAAGCCGCGAGGGGAAGTGATCGCGGAGATCCTGGCTTCGATACGGGAACGTCGGGAGTAGATTGCACGGAAATCGAAAGTGCGCCCGCCGTGTGAGGGCACACGGCCTACAGCGGGGGGGCGACAGGGGTGCTGGCTGTCTTGGGGAGGCGGGATGGCGATGGGCCTTCGGAGGCCGGCAGGGGTGCCGGCGCTCCCAGGGCTGGGCGAGTGAGGGCTGGGAGACGATTAGCCCGCCGTGTGAGGGCACACGGCCTACAGCGGGGGGGCGGCAGGGGTGCTGGCGGTCTTGGGGAGGCGGGATGGCGATGGGCCTTCGGAGGCCGGCAGGGGTGCCGGCGCTCCCAGGGCTGGGCGAGTGAGGGCTGGGAGACGATTAGCCCGCCGTGTG
>Ga0172367_10007700_pt1 | contig 12243 bp, 9 predicted proteins | sample Lak10m_FD_114542 | JGI IMG/M metagenome (GOLD analysis project Ga0172367, IMG submission 114542) | Freshwater microbial communities from Kabuno Bay, South-Kivu, Congo - kab_022012_10m | ecosystem: Environmental > Aquatic > Freshwater > Lake | place: Democratic Republic of the Congo: South-Kivu...
CGGGTCATCAGCAAATATCCCATCCACACCGCAAGCACGCAAGCGACACATTTCCGAAGGGTCATTGACTGTCCACACATGCACTCTCCTCCCCCGTGCGTGTATTTTTTTCACTGACTCCTCACTAACATCGGATGTATACGGATGCTCAGCATCAAGTTTCATGAACCGTACTGCTGTTCGTTGAAACCAACCTTCTTTTCCTTCAGGAATCAATTGACCGCACGGCACACTTGGTAACATCTCCCTTGCCATCTGCAAATTCAATGAGTTGAAAGATGAAAAAAGGACCCTTTCCTGCAATGCGTGTCTTCTAATTAAGGCAACAACTTCCTTTACAAGCCCGTCAAATGGCGTTGCATAGTTGGTTAGTTCGATGTTAAGTAATACTTTATTCCCTACTGATTCAAATACTTCGGTCAATAGCGGAATCTTCTCTCCACTAAATTCAGTAGACTTCCAACTGCCGGCATCCAGCTCCCGCAACTCAGCAAGTGTTTTCTTTGCGACAAGCCCAGTCCCATTTGTTGTACGATCCAACGTCTGGTCATGAATAATAATAACTTGCTTATCAGTGGAAAGTTTAACATCAAATTCAATTGCTGGTGCACCCTGGCGAACCGCAAGCTCAAAAGCTGCAAGAGTATTTTCTGGAGCATGAAAGGATGAACCTCGATGAGCAAAAATTATTGGTGTTGGGATATGATCAATCATGGCAATGAAATTCCGCACTACATATAACTAGTGCGGATTGGCTTTTCCTTCGGTAAATAGAATTAGATTTCAACAAAATATGATTGTGCAGCCATGTCCAACAGCTCGCGGGTCATGGCTGGTTCTAAACCGCGGTATCGCGCAATATCGATGATCTGATCGCATAAATCGCGGGGATGGGAGGCGCGCAGTTTTCGATTTCGTTTGATATACCACTCCTGCAATAGATAAGCCAACCCTTGGTCATTATAGATTACCTTCTTTGATTCGGCTACTTGCTGGAATATCAGGCGAAATTCTTCGTATGTGGGGTCTCCGATTTCGATTTTATGACGCAAACGACGTAAGAACGCTTCATCAACCAGGTCGCGAGGTGGCAAATTCGTTGAAAAAACAACCAACACATCGAAAGGAATTTCAATTTTTCTTCCTGTGTGTAATGTAAGAAAATCAACCCGGTTTTCAAGAGGAACGATCCAACGGTTAAGTAAATCTCGAGGGCGAACCTGTTGGCGACCAAAGTCATCGATCAATAGAATGCCACCATTTGCCTTAACCTGGAAAGGAGCTTCGTAAAATTTCGAAGTGTCATTAAACACCAAATCTAGTCCGGCAAGCGTTAATTCGCCTCCAACAACAATAAATGGACGGCGAATATGAATCCAGCGGGGATCACGCCTTTGCGCGGCTCGCAAGGCACCTGTATCATCACTTGTTTCTTCTTCCGGAGCGCGTTGATGGTTGACAGAATCGTAAAGCTTGATAACCTGCCCATCAACAAATAACGCAAAGGGAATATACATATCCTGTTGGAGAATCATGCTGCCAAAGGCCCGCGCCACACTGGTTTTCCCATTTCCAGGGGGACCATAAAGAAAAATCGACGTTCCTGAATTAAGTGCTGGACCAAGTTGTTCAAAAGTTGTATTTGATAATACGAGTTGTGATAGTAATTGGCGCATGTGGCGCTGAGTCACCACAACCCGGTGCATACTTTGCTTGCGGATCGAAGCATTATAGACTTCAATCGGAACCGGGGCGGGACCTGCATATTGGTTACGCTCCAGGGCCTCGCGAGCCCGCTCAATCCCTGCCCCCGTGATAGCATACTGGTAAGATCCTTCACCTAAACCCATAGAAGATGATTTTACTTCCACAAGTTTCTCGCGCTTAAGAGAGTCAAGGATCTGATCGGTTACACCCGCAAACGGAAGGGCAATTTCTTCTGCAATTTTAAATCCAGATAGGTATCCCTGGAAATATAGGATTTTCAGCGCCAAATCTTGCAACCACAAAGAAGAAAGACCCGTATCATCTAATTTCATGATTGCGGGTGGTACAAAAACCTGGTTTGTTGACGGCGTCAATGTAGGAGGTCGGGGTATATTTAATTTTTCTGCCATGGATATCTGCCTCCAAATAAATACTATTCTTACTATCTGAACTCTATTATTTGCAACTTCTCAACTACCTCGATTTTTATACTATCACGAGAAGAGTTTCCCAGCGGAAGCACATCCAAACCTGGCTGTGAAGAAAACCAGAATTTCGCAGAACAAGTTTTTCGGAATGATTTTTCGCTTCAACTATCGATTGTCTCACTGGATTGCACTCCCAGATACTCACCTTAACATTGTCGAAGTGTCATTGCCAAGCAGTAAATGATTAACCTATATTTAAGATTATAGCATGACCCGCTAAAGAGGGAGAGATTGGCTGACGCTTTTCAAACTCTACCTTTTCTTAAAAAATAGAATGGCAAAATTACAACTTCTTTCCATTCTGAATATGCATTTTGTTGATTGTTTAAGAAGAAAATCTTTTCTTCGAAGATTATGAAACGATTTACAAATCGAAAAAACAGAATTAAATGTATCAATAATCCTATTCGTGCTAAAATTTTCTTCGTAGGCGGTATAATAACCACATTATGAGACTATCAGTACTTATCCCTGTTTATAATGAGAAAAACACCATCCGTGAGATCATCAGACGCGTTCAGGCTACTGGGCTTGCAACGGAGATGGTTATCGTTGACGATGGTTCGAAAGACGGCACACGTGACATCCTTGCAGAGTATGATGGCAAAGAAGGCATACGTGTAATTCTGCATGAAAAGAATGCCGGTAAAGGTGCCGCCTTAAGAACTGCAATCCAAGCCGCTAGCGGAGAAGTGTTACTGATCCAAGATGCAGACCTGGAGTATGATCCACGCGAATACGCTGGCTTACTCAAGCCAATCGAAGAGAACCTGGCTGATGTAGTTTACGGTTCGCGTTTTTTAGGTGGTTCACATCGTGCCACATTATTCTGGAATATGGTTGCCAACAAGTTGTTGACTCTTATGACCAACATTCTTTACAACAATATTCTCACAGATATGGAAACCGGTTACAAAGTATTTCGCCGGGAAGTGGTTTCTGACATGAAGCTGCGGGCTAACCGCTTTGACTTTGAGCCTGAATTCACTGCAAAAATATTAAAACGTCATGTGCGGGTTTATGATGTCCCGATTTCTTTCAACCCACGCGAATACGATGAGGGGAAGAAAATTGGCTTATGGGATGCCTTTGAAGCTGTTTGGGCATTAATTAAATATCGATTTATTGATTAAGATTTGCATCATACCCCAAGTCTTTAGACCTATAAAACAAAAAAGTGACTTTCATTTCCGGAAGTCACTTTTCTTTTTGACCTTACTATTGTTGCGAAATGCGAAATGAAGTTCTCTCACCTCATAACGATTTTTTTACAATCGATGTTGTATCCTGATGGTAACTGTACCGCAAGAAAGAATCAGGTATTTCAATCAACGATCGTCAGGTAAGCCAGTAGCCTTAATATCCTTAAGATTCAATTGCAAAGTTGTCCGGCCATTATACTCATTTGTCTCAAATGTATAAATCACATCTACCTTGGGTGGAATGTTTTGCTGATAATGCCCTAAGCGAAACCCTATCGCATCATATGTTACTTGCCCATCCGAAAGAGTCATCTTTAAATGCTTAGAATCTGCGCCGACAGTACGAGAAGCCTTTACCTGAACATTGCGGCTTACAAAAACTGGCTCTGGATTACCATAACCTGTCGGTTGGAGATAATCTAAATATTTGAGTACTTCTGCTTTCATATCACTTAGTGGCAGTTCCATATCGGCAATAAGTGTTGGACGCAAATCCAGATTTGAGAGTTTATTGGTAGCGATCCCTTTCAAACGATCCTGCAAAAGTAGCAAGTTTTCATTCGAGACTGTGAAACCAGCCGCCGCCGCATGCCCGCCATGGCGGACAAGCAAATCAGCACACTCATCCAAAGCCTGGGTTATATGAAATTCGGGTATTGAACGGCAAGAACAACGCGTTGTATCCTCACTCTGCTGGCCAACAATTGCTGGCAGATAATGTGTTTCAGCCAGACGAGAAGCAGCAAGCCCTACTACTCCTGCGTTAAAGTCTGGATGTACGGCAAAAAGAATATGCGCATTCGGATCACCCGCCATCGCGATTTCCTCTGCCTCAATCTGAATTTTGCGGGTGAGTTCTTGCCGGTCACGGTTTTGTAACTCGAGTTTTTGAGCTAACATGCCAGCTTCCATGACATCCACAGTACTGAGCAATTCAAATGCAGCCAGGGCAGATTCGAGCCGACCTGCGGCATTCAAGCGCGGACCAAGAACAAACCCAATATTTGATGCTGTTGTCTTCGCGATCGGCATTTCAGCCACATTTGCCAGCGCAAAGAGTCCCTGCCTGGTTGTTGCACGAATACACTGCAATCCTTTGCGGACGAGAATTCGGTTTTCGCCTGTTAATGGAGCCAAATCAGCAACAGTACCTAAGGCGACAAGATCGAGAAGAACATCAGTTCGGAAATCGGTTATTTGCCCTGAGAGTGTTGAACGTTCCAGCAAAGCCTGGGCAATTTTATACGCAATACCTACGCCAGCCAGATCTTTATCAGGGTAGGTATCTCCTGGTTGCTTTGGATTAATTACAGCGAAAGCCGATGGAAGGGTGTCTGACGGTTGGTGATGGTCAGAAATAATTAAATCCAAACCGATCTTCCGCGCATGTGCTGCTTCTGCTGGAGAACGAATTCCACAATCTACTGTAATCACAAGGCTGACACCATCCTCCTTGAGATTCGTTAGAGCCTCATTGTTTAGGCCATAGCCTTCATCAAAGCGATGAGGAATATAACCACGAACCTCTAGACCGAGAGCCTTCAGGGTTTGAACCAACAAGGCAGTTGCCGTTACACCGTCGACATCATAATCCCCATAAATAGCTACTTTCTCATGGTGATCCAATGAAAATAATATCCGATCAACAGCCGACCCAATACCAATCATTTGAAATGGGGAGTTGTCAAAATCCGGAATAGCACGCAAAAATGCTCTGGCAGAACCGTCTGTAGAGTATCCTCGGTTAAAAAGAAGCTGTCGTAAGATTGGAGGAAAAGCAGAAAGATCCGTTTGTGCCTGCGAAGTAATTACAGGGGAGATAGACCATCGTTTTGGTTTCATCACTCGATTAGTATAAACGGGTATGATGAGCGCGGGAAGGGTGTTGTATAATGACAATAAGCATAATTCTTAAGGTCCACATTACAGGGAGTGGTTATTATGGATAATTTAGCGCCTGATGAGAAATCCACCCGCGTTTTGATATATTCAATGAACATGCTTGTGCGCGGTGAAGTGGTAACCAAGGAATCGACACGTGTTGCCATCTGGCCTCGCACTCAAGCTATGCCCAATATTATCCGCATTAATAAGCCAGCAATTTTACTGTTCGGGGGAAGCCCACCTAAACCACTTTCTTCATCAGAAATGTATATTTCCAACACATCCATGATAGGGTTTCACCTCGCACCGCCTACAATGGATGCTCTGGATTATGATGAAAATGAAAAGAATCGCATTATGGAGCCTGTGTCTTTCTTGATGGGTACTTTTGTTGTCAAAGGTCATATCCGAATGGCGACTTCAGCAACATTTATCACCAGCCTAGAAGTAGCCTATAATGGCTGGCTTTCTATTTACAACGCAGAAATCACCAACCCATTTCTTCCTCAAATGCAAGCTATGCAGGTTCCAATGCTTCTTGTAAGCGCAAGCCGGATTAGTTTTATGAAGTAGACACTAGCAGAAGAAATTAACGACAGATCAAGAGTGGACATTCTGCACTGCGCAACAGAAAATTCACAAGGCTTCCGATAATAATTTCATGCCACGGATTGCCGCTATAACCACCCATTAAAACCAAATTGATGTCCCGCTCATTCATAATATCCAAAATCGTTTCCTGTTGACCTTTCGCAATAATGTAATTTGCAGTTATCTGGTGGAGATTCAAATAATTCTTTGCATAATCCTGAATATTGGAATTTTCTTCTTCTGAGAGAGTTAGGATTGTCAATTTGGTATCCCAAATCTGCGCAAGATAAGCTGCAATAAAAACTGCTTCTTGCGACTTGGTACTACCATCAAATGCGACAAGGGCATTATCCATTGGGCTTACCTTGCCCGGTACAGTTAATATCGGGCGTGCTGAGCGCCAAATGATCGAACGTAACCCAGAACCAAGACTGGTAAGCCCCGGAGAAGGTGGATGGGCTGTATTCAAAACCACAAGATCAGTGAGCAAGGCACGTTTACAAATAAACTCGGGAACATCCCCCTTTTCCAAAATCAAACTTCCTTGCAACCCCTCTTCAGCACTTCGCTGCCTGAAACGATTTTGAATTGCTATTCCATGCTCATAATCTTCTCTGGATTTTGACGTAATTACATGCAGACCATGCAAGTCAGCAGTTTCGTGTTTTGCAACGACAAGTGCTTGCTCCAGCGCGCGCCAACTTTCTTCTTCTCCGCTGAGGGGAACCAGGATATCTCGGAACAATCTGTCATTATATCGATCTACTATTTTCGTCAGACGCCATTGACCCGTTTCTGAGAGGTCGCTTTCCACCTTAGGATTTTTATGGATTGCCAGATCAACCATAACCCCTTCGGGGCGGACTGACCAACCTAACTCTTTCTCCAATTCAGAGCGATGTTCCGAAATCCATAGATAAAGATCCGTTTCTGTGCGACCAGGAAACAAGCGCAAAAGCCCTCGCTCACGCAAGGGTATTACAATGGCCAAATAAACATTGTCATACCAGTGGGTAAGCGCTTCAGAGAATGAGATATCACGTTGGAAATCCAGACCCATAAAATATCGGTGGACCACAACATGTTCAATAAGTGTCTCGTATTGGCCAGGCACGGTCAAACTCAGGTCTGCATCCGGCCGAAGACTCTTAAAATCTGTCTGGCTGAGAAATTCTGCATATTCTGCCTTAACAATCAAGTCATCTGGTTGGATATCGGGTGTCAGGGAAATATCCGTCTTCACTTCAATTACGTGGGCCTGAATATGAGTAAATCCTGCCTGCCTGGCTACCGATACTCTATGATTACCATCCAGGACAAAATAAACTTCTCCCACTTTATAAACATCGATCGGCGGCCAACCTGCGCCGACCGGGTCTTCCATTGCAGCCTTGACCCTCGCCCAACGATCGCGTTCCTGGGCGTTACCGATAAGGGGTAGAAAGGTCCGGGTAAAATCACTATATCTGCCTACACTGCCAACGATGGAATTCAGTGGAATATCAAATACACCACCCTCCGACCGGATATTAAGTTTTAATTTCTCTGCCACTTCATCATAGGAAAGAAGTTCGTTTGATTTACCCATCAAACGAGCAAGTATTTCCTGCATAGAAGCCATCAAGTGGACATTATTAAAATCATTGATGGCGGAGTGATAAACAGGTTCATTCATGCCATAATATTATGAGAAATTCGCATTTTCCGCAATGATTGCCAACCTACGTTTACAAATTTGTAACATTGCGTTTGGAAGGTTGGAAAAAGGCCAGGTGATGGCACTACCTTTCAAGCAATAGAATTTACATGTAATTTTTACCATGTTCCGATCTCAAAAATGCCAATTAAAAAGGTTAATGAATTTTTGAAAATCCCACGATAACCTACCTACCGTTCGGTAGGTTTGGTATAATAGATGTATCCATATTCGTGTTCCATGCCCGGCAAAGGAGGCGCAGGTTGAAAATCGTAGTGTGCATAAAACAAGTGCCTGATTCTGAGGCCAAAGTTTCCACCCAAAACGGACAGGTCTCATGGGGCGAATCGCCCCTGGTCATAAATCCTTTTGATGAATACGCGGTCGAAGCCGGATTGCAACAAAAAGAGGTTTTCACCGCAGAAGTAACAGCCCTTTGTATCGGACCTGAGAGTGCACGTGATGCACTCAAACACGCTTTAGCCATGGGTGCCGATAACGCTGTGCTCGTTTCTGACCCTGCACTGGTTGATATAGACTCGCAAGCTGCTGCGCGAATATTGGCTGCTGCTATTCAAAAGATAGGCGATGTTGATATGGTTATCTTTGGTCGTCAGACCATAGACACCTCCACGGGTCTAACCACCCCACAGACTGCTCGATTATTAGGCTGGCCAATGCTGGCCCTTGCTGGCTCTATTAAGTCTGAGAACAAAAAAGTAACGGTCGAGCGGATCATTGAAGAGGGTAAACAAACTGTCAGCGCCACCATGCCAGTAGTGTTGAGTGTTGTCCAGAGTATCGGGGAGCCGCGTTATCCTTCATTTATGGGGATACGCAAAGCGTCAAAAGCGGTTATCCCATTCTGGTCTTTATCAGACCTGGGCTTATCAGCGCCAAAGGTAGTTGTCGACCGCACAGAATTGATGAATCCGCCCAGCCGCAATGTAAACTGTGAAATTATCAATGGCTCAAACCCTGAAGAAATTGCAGAAACCCTGGCAAAGAAAATTCTAGCGGAGAAAGTTCTATGAAAACCTGGGTATATATCGATCATTTTAAAGGCGAAGCAGTTTCAGCTTCCTGGGAAGCTATAGGTGTTGGGAAAACCTTCGGCAGTGTAACAGCGTTAGTTTTCGGATCCAGTGTAGAACACCTGGCACAAGCTGCATTCGAGTTCGGGGCTGATGAGGTACTGCTTGCTGACAACAGTGAGTTGGCTGATTTTCGGGCAGAACCTTATGCCAGCACTTTGACCGCGTTGGTCACTTCAGCCAGCCCAGACTTGATTCTGCTTCCTACTACGTTTCGAGCTCGCGAAATGGCAGGGATGTCCGCCATGGATTTGAACAGCGGAGTCTTAATTGACGTGACTGCGCTGGAAAATAACGGCGAAAACATTATTGCGACACGCCCAATTTATGAAGGAAAGTTATTTGAAAAAACCACTTGCTCTGGAAAACCCCAATTTGTCGCACTACGCGGGCGAGCATTTCCTCGCCCCTCGCGAGAAGCCGGGCGCAGCGGAGCTATAACAAAGGTTGCAGCGCAAACCCAGGCGCTTACTTCCGTGGAAGGCTATTCGGCGGGTGAGAGCGGCGTCAGTATCAACGACGCTGGCGTTATTGTTGCAGGCGGCCGCGGTGTTTCAAACAACCCATCCTTAGGTCAGGATGAAAAAGCGACAGCTGAAAAAGGTTTCGCATTGATCGGAGAACTGGCCGCTTTGTTAGGAGGTGCGGTCGGAGCCTCGCGCGCGGCAGTTGATGCGGGCTTTATCCCCTATTCACACCAGGTTGGCCAAACTGGAAAGGTTGTTTCACCTGATTTATACATTGCAGCCGGTATTTCCGGCTCGATTCAACACGTTGTCGGCATTCGCACAGCAAAAGTTGTTGTAGCTATCAATAAAGACGCTGAAGCGCCGATCTTTACAGTTGCCAGGTACGGTGTGGTTGGTGATTTGTTCACGTTCTTACCTTTACTTACAACCGCATTAAAGAAGATACTGGATAAGTAATCTTCCTCTTCATAAAAAGTGGCGCATACTTTAGCCTCGGTATGCGCCACTTTTTGTTGATTTTTATTTACAATAAATTTAATGCATATGACTAGCGGATCCAAATGCATGTTCGTAAGTCAGCATAACATAATACTTCCAATCAAAATCAGGTTCAAAATTTACTGACTTTCCATTTCTGCTTGAACCCGAATTTTTAAGGTTTGAATTCAAAAACTTAAGCATTTGCTCCCAGGCTGCTGCCTGAGCCCCACCGGACCGGATACCCTGCATGTCCTGGACAAAAGCATGCGGTTGGTTCGGGTAAATTGTTATATCGTGCTGTACACCCGCCTGGGTTAACGCCTCATCGAATGCATGGACACTGTCCACAGAAATGGATTGGTCCGCACCTCCGAATATCCCAAGAAGAGGTCCCGGCAGGTTCTTCAAAATTAGCGGATCCGTAATCGGGGAACCATAAAACACCACGCTGGTAGCTATCTTATTGTTGTGCAGACTGTAATTTAATGAAGTTCGTCCGCCATAACAAAACCCAACGATCCCAATGCGGTTCTTGTCAACGTCCGGCTGAGTTTCCAGCCACAAAAAAACTGAATCCAGATCGGCATTCACTTGCTCGGCCTTGTTTGTAATGACCTGGTAAATTGCCCTCGGTATCCAGGCTGTGGTAGAACCACGGAATGTATCTGGAGCTATGACCAGGTAACCTTCAGCTGCCAAAGCATCAGCTTTTCCGATGATGCTTTCATTCAAGCCAAAGAATTCGTGGATCATGATCACTGTCGGGTACGGCTTCGCACCCTGGGGCCTGGCGATATATACTTTTACCGCTGGCCCACCACTGATACCAGGGATGATTGTGTTGGTAAACTTATCTATTCGTTCCCCTCCAATTGCATAATCGAACGCCACAGATCCGACCAATAAGACAACCAAGCCACCGAGTACTGAGAGAAACCCGAGTAAGATACGTTTCAAAATTTTCATACTTGCTCCTTCTGATAATATGCAAGCCATTTTAGATCAAACAACTCTTAATTTCAACAAGGAACCTGGTAAATATGGTGAATTGGAGATTCAAGCGACATTCTTAGTCACCTCCTCCTTCTTTTCCTCCTGTAGGATGGCACCGCAGGCAATCTTCGAATTTAGAAATATTTTCTTCCAGGTGCTTACTTGCAATTTCGCCCCGATCATGGCAGGTATAGCAGGTCCACTGTCTTAAAGAAGGTTGGTGGCAATCGGCACAGGTATTATTCTTCTCGCCATGATTTATGGGGAAGGTGTGAGGGCCATCGTAAGACGCCGGACGCCACGCAATCGCGGTGTGACATTGAGAACAAGCTTGACCGGGAAACATACCTGCATGATATTCCGGATCATTATGACAAAGAGCGCATTCTATTGGAGTGCCTTTGAAAATATTATTCTTGTGACATTGATTACATTCCACATTAACATGAGCACCATCTAGATTAAAGTTAGACAGACTATGGTCGAATGTGGCAGGTTTCCAGCCAACAGCCTTGTGACAGGCACCGCAGTCCTGGCCAAAATTACCTGCGTGTTCATCATCCTTTTGATGGCACGAAAAACATGCTGAGGGAGTACCCTTGAAAACGTTATTCGCATGACAATCAACACATTTGGCATCCACATGTTTACCTTCCAGTTTGAAGGCCGATAAACTATGGTCAAATGTGGCCGGTTTCCAACCAGCAGATTGGTGGCAATTACCACATTCCTTGCCGAATTCTCCTTTGTGGGCATCTTTATCCAGATGGCAAGCAACGCATTCTGTAGAGGCCGTTTTAAAATCTATCGCTTTGGATATATTAAAGTGGCATTTTTCGCATTCCAATCCCAGATGTTTGCCTTCCAGCTTAAATTGAACATGACTATGATCAAAGTTTTTATTAAGGGTATCCAGGCCGTCATGACAGGCAAGACATTCCACACCATACGCCTTGACATGGGGAAACATAAATTTGCTATCCATCTGCTGATGACAGTTTGAGCAAGAAGTAATATCAAAACGGGAGACGTCTTCGCCATGACAATCTGAACATACAAAAGGTTGTCCATCTTTTCTCGTATTGTGTGAGTTAAGCGAGTATCCAGTTGTGTTGTGGGGAAAAGATTTGGAGGAAATATTTGTCAAAGGAGCTGTTTGCCCACGATGTTCAGCATGACAGGAGCGGCATGTCAGTATCTCATTTTTCATCAACATGCTATGCATAGAACTCTGGTCACTCAACTGAGCAACGATATCCTTATGGCAGCGCATACAGCGGTCGCCAAGCGTGTCTGATTCCCAGGGCGCAGGGTGACACTTGGCGCAATCTTTTCCAATTTCCGCATGGGAAGTAACTCCGCCAATACTATCCCCCGCTTGAGAATTCAGGCTGCCAGCCGAAAACATGCTGCTCCCTCCAAAAATCAGTAAACCCGAAATTATCACAAGCGTGAGCAGAGAAGCGAGTATGGCAAAAGGAGTGAGGCAACCAATTTGATTATTTTTCATTTTTCATTCCTGCATCGGGACCGCATAGCAAGCTTGGGGCAGGTAAAAAGCAAATCCTTCCCTGCGGTTGGCGGCCAATCATTTTAAAAAAGTTGAATAATACAGCGCGCCGGCAATGTGAATAAAAG
>Ga0172367_10007701_pt1 | contig 12243 bp, 11 predicted proteins | sample Lak10m_FD_114542 | JGI IMG/M metagenome (GOLD analysis project Ga0172367, IMG submission 114542) | Freshwater microbial communities from Kabuno Bay, South-Kivu, Congo - kab_022012_10m | ecosystem: Environmental > Aquatic > Freshwater > Lake | place: Democratic Republic of the Congo: South-Kivu...
TAATACATAAAAATAAACATTAATCAATATTAAACATGTATAAATGTTTATAAGTCTGATAATAAAAAAAATTGAAAAATAAAAAGCATGAACACTAACATATGCTAGTATTATATATATTATATACTATAAAAAAGATGAAAAAAATAATAAAAATTGATATATATAATTAATATATCATAATGTCTTATAATAAATCTGTATCTTCTGTAAATAATTATATTGAAAACAAAATAAAATCCACCAAAATAATAAAAAATAATACTGATAATATTAATTCCAATAATGATGATGAATTGAATAAATTAGATATTTTGAGTGAAGAAATTGAAATTGAAAAATTAGAAAATGAATTGAACACAAAAATATGTGAATTTAAAAATCATCCAAAAAATTATGGAAATTTATGGACTGATGAAGAAAGAAAAGTAATTTTAAAATATTTAAAAAAAAATTCATTTTCAACAGAAATGGGAACAATAAATTTATATGATGAATCAGTAATACAAAAAATTGCTAAAAAAACAGAAAGAAGTGAATATGGTGTTAAAGAAGAAATTAAAAAAATGATATTTAATGATTATATTTGGGAATTTGATTCATATACAAAATTATCTACAAAATACAATATTCCAGAAAATAATATTAAAATTCTCATTAAATTGTATTTAGAAAAATATGGAAACAAAATTTTATATCCAATTGAAATTGAAAATAAAATATTAAAATATCAAGTGGAAAATATAAAATTAAAAGCAGAATTAAGAGAATTGATAAAAAAACAAATATAGACTACAAATTAAATTTATTTTTTAAATTATTATAGGACTGCTTTATCATAATAATAATATATAAAATTAATTGTCGATAAATAATATGTTATGGGTGGTATTTTTATATTATTAAAAATTTTTATTTATATACACAATTTATATAATAATTACGAATATGTTTGATTTTTTACATTGTGAAAAAAAATTTGAAGGAAAATGGAAAGGTAAAGGTCATATTATTACTAAAGATTGTAATAAAAAATTTATAAAAAAAAAAATTTTAACAAAACTCATTATAAAAAAAATAAAAAATAATTCATATCAAATATGGATAAGAAATAAAATTGATGAAAAATATTCTAATATTGAATTATTAGGTTTTATAAATAAAGAAACAAATATATTAGAATGTCAAAATGCTTTTGGTATTAGTCAATTTTATTTTAGTAATTTTTGTTTTATAAATTCTTTCAATAAAAATAAAAACAAACATTTATCAACTTGTACTATTAAATTAAATCCTGATATTAAACATTGTTCTTCATCCAGTTCTTCATCCTGTTTTTCATCTTGTTCTTCATCATGTAAATGTTATAAAAAAAAATATTAAGATTCTTGTTTATAAAATTGTGTTTAATTATACAAGTCCTTAAAATGTCCAATTTTCTGGAATATCCATAGCCCAAAAGAATTTATCTCTTAGAGTTTGAGAAAATATTTTTTCTAATGGCAATTTATGTTTTTTAAAAAAAGCAATTGTGATTCTTGGGTCAATATAATTTGTTTTTGATGTTGTGAGAGAAAGATTTTTTAATTCCATTTTTAGATCTTTTTTATTTTCCGCTTCTGTTATTTTATCTTTTGTTTTATTGATTTTTTCATTAATTTTTTTAATTGCTTCTTTATCTTCTTTACTAATTGCTTCTTTTTCTTTATCTAAATCTTTTTTCTTTTTTTTTAATTCTTTAATTCTGTCATCCATTTTATCAATTTGTTCATTAAATGATTTGGAAATATTTTTTTGATGATTACATAAAATAGCAACTTTTACATTAGCTTTATTATACATATCAAGAATTAAATTAATTTTATTTGTATCATTATGATCCATTTTATCAATTTGTTTATTTATATCATTTAATTCTGTTTGAAATAATTTACTTGCATTATATGTTCTAAAAACTTTCGCGGTTAATCCTTCCATCATTGTTCCCAAATACTGATTTAACATTTGAGGATTTATTAAATCAAACAAGTCATCTGATTTTTTTTTACCTTTTATAAATTTTATCATTACATTATAAACATCTGGGTCAATTTTCACAGTATTTTGATATCTGACTGAATCTTTACCTAAAAAATCTAATTCTATTTTATTATCAGGAAGAAAATTTATATGTTCCACTCTCAAAGAACAAACACCTACAGTGTCTGCTTCATCATCACCTTTTTCATTACCAACTCTTAGAGCTAAATTATCAATTAAATATAATGCTGTAGCCAATTGTTTTGTTTTCATATCAACATTTGGTGAAATAATATTATTCATATTTGTTCTTCTTATTTCAAGTATATTTTTAGCCAACTTTCTTGCCATATCAAATTTATATTCATCTGATTTTGCTTTAAAATCAGATTTAGCTCCTAACCAAACATATTTTGTTTTACCACTAATATCATCTTTCCAAGAAGCCAACCATTCAAGTGTATTATCGTGAATGATTTTACCCCATTTGTGTTTAGAAAGAAATTTAGGTAATTCTGGTATAGGTGATTTTGTATCAATATTTAATGTTATATCTTCTGGATAAACTCGTTTTTTTATTTTTCCTGCTTTAGGATGACAACCACGACCTAAAAAAATTCCAGGTGGTTCAATTCTAAAATTACCTGTTGCTTGTTCTTTTCCATCAACATAAGCAACTTTAAATTTTGCTTCAAATTTATCTTTTTTCTCTTTTTCCTTTTGTTTTTCTTCTTTGGATAAATTTTTTTTTGCTTCTTTATGTTCTAACATGTGTTTTAAAATTAATGAAAAATCACATTCTTCTAAATTAGTTATTTCTTTATGTCCGTCTTTTTTCAATATTTTAACCCAATCATGAAAAAAATTTTTATTGAATGTTTTATTTTTTACATAATCCGTTTCAGTAAATTTAGCATAAATTGTGGCGTATTCTTCTGAATCTGGATTTAATACTATTTTAATTCCATTATATATTAAAGGTATTTTATGTGGTTCGTATGGTTCTGGAAATAAAACACCATTATGTGAAAATGTCGTCCATTTAACTTCATTATTGGATTTACCACCAAATTGATTGTATAATAAATAATTAAATAAATTTATATTAATTGTCATTATAATATTATAATATTATATTGATATATTTTTTATAATTTATACTATGTTTAACAGAAATTATTGTTATTTGACATAGTATAAAAAAATTGAAAAATAAATATATTGGTTAATTATATATTATTAATTATTATTTAGTATCAATTAAATAGCAATGACAAACACAATTATATTTGACAGACAAAAAACTATTCATAGTTTTTTTACTGATTATTATAAAAAATATGCTGATATGTGCATTAATGATAATAAATCATTTATGATTTATGTTAACAAAATAAATTTTTTAAATTCTTCTGTTGATTATATGAAATTTGATAAAAATAATTCAAATTTGAATGTGATAATATCAAATATTCAAAAAATGCATATTTATATTTATGATTTTAAATTTACTAATCCAACATTAAATTATAATACCAAATATAACACTTATACTAATAATTCTTTGAAATATTACATTAATACTGGATATAAAATTTTTCATGAACCTGATATTTTTTTTGATTATTTTTTAATCATTAAAAATTTTGCATTAAATAGTTCATTGAAATTTGATTATAATGTGTTTGATGAATTTAAAAATAAATATCAAGATTTAAATGATGTAAATTCAAATATTGATTTGAATTTTATTAATAATATTTATAAATTTTCACTCAATGAAAAAATTATTAAAATATTATTGATTTATGAATCTAATACAATTAAATATTTAAAAAATAAACAATATAATTTGGAATTAGATAATGATATCAATATTGTTATTGACAAATATTTATCTGATGATAATTTTATCAAGTTTCCAAGTTTTATATTTTTAAGTTCATCTATCAATGGCACTGTTAAAAAAATTATTTTTGAAAAATATAATATTTTAAAATTAAAAATTTCATTTCAATTTTATTCAGATTTATTTGATTGTTTGACAAATCATATTGTTAAAATTTTATCAAATATTGATGATGATAATGATAATGACATAAATAACAATGACAATAACAATAACAATAACAATAACAATAACAATAACAATAACAATAACAATAACAATAACAATAACAATAACAATAACACTTGTGATAATGAAGAATTAAATTTATAAAATTATTATTGTGTTTATTATTTTATTTATTTCATTATACATATTGATATTATACAAGTTATTTAATTTTAATAATTTTTTGTAATCATAATCAAGTCTCAATGTAAAAATATTATTATCACAAATTGAATTTAAAAAATAATATATCGTTTGAATTAACAAAATATTATTTTGTTTTAATTGTATATGATTTATTATTTTATCATAATCATTAATTAATACTTCATATTTCAATATTGATATTTTTTTTTTATCATAAATTATGTATTTATTTAATTTATATTTCAATAATACATTTGCACAATGCAAATTGATATAAATATAACCATAAGTATTATTTAATTGTATCAATGTATATAATGTTTGTTTTATTACATTTTTTAATACATTAAAATTATTTTTTGTCCATGGATATGTATATATACTTCCTAATTCATAATATTTCATTACAATAAAATAATTAATATTTTTTTTGAAAAATTTTTCAGATAATAAATTGTGAAAATATTTATCAATTTCATCATTAAATTTTACATTACAATAATAATTGATAAAATTATTTAAATTTATTATTTTTTCAAAATATTCATATTCATATTTTGATATCAAAACATTGTCAAATTTTAGAACAATTTTTTTATCATAATAAAATAATATATTCATTATTTCTGCATTTTCTTCATCATATTTTGATATTTTTTTAACTAATGAATTAAATATTTCTTTGTCATCTTCTATATTCAAACAAATTTTATCCAAAATAAATTTATCCCTTTTTGATGAATATTCGCTTTTAGTTAATATTTTCATCTTTTCGTCTAATATTAATTATGAAAATATTTTTTATAGTCATGTGAGTTATTTTAGTATTATCTATGTTATATTTATTTAATTACTCAAAAAAAATTGAATTTTTTAATGATTGAAAAAATAATAATTATTATATATTTAATTATAATATGTCTAATTATACTATTATTCAACTTGATAATGATAATAATACTATTAAATGTATTATTGAATACGATGATACACAATATGAAAGTATTATTACACAAGATATATTGTCATCATCCAATGTTTTTTCAATTCAAAAATTAACCAATATTATTAAAACTTGTTCTGTGTCAAAACATCCTTTTTTTGATGTTTCATTTAATTATGATTTTGATAATTCAAATTTAATTATGATTATTAAATTTTTAGATGATTGTTTGGACATCGAAGAAAAAATTATATTTAAAAAAAAAATTTTTGTTGAAGATAATACTTTAATTAATAAAAAAATTGTTGGTCTTGAAAAAAAAATAACTAGTCTTGAAAATGAAATTTTAAATTTAAAAAAATTTTTAAAATTTGATGAAAAATTGGATGAAAAATTTAATATTGGATATAAAATTATTAAAGATGAAAATGGGTTTTCAAAACAAGATATATGGGTCAGTAAATTTATTGAAACAATTGATTTAACATCAAGAGATGTGATAAATTATGCTGTTAATATGAAATCATTTCCAAATTTGAAAGAAGTTGTGATTAAAAATTTTAATCATTTTTTAAAGTATCAATTAGATAAAAATATGGTTGGTGGTTTAAAAGATAATGGTTATAGTTATTTATATTGTTATGAGAATGAAACAATTGAAAAAATAACTTGTTATGATATTGATCGTGATTTATCAAATGTCACATCATTGAATTCATATTCAAGCAGCATGACATACCAACAAGAATTAATCATATTGAAACAATTTTCTGGAAATTTTGTTTTTCCAAAACTGAAACATATCATTTTGAAACTCAATACATTGAAATCAGAAATTCGTCATTTTTTTCTTTGTATCGAGAATAATATACATTATAACAAAAATTTGGAAAAAATTGAATTAATTGGAATTAAAGAAAGTTTAATACAATATGCCAAAGAGTATTTGGATCTATTCAAAGAATTTTGTTATACAAATGATATTAAACTAATTGTAAATTAGATAATAATCATTATCAACAACAAAAGAATAATGTTTTGAAAAAAATACCAACTACAACAAAAATATTTTTTTTTAAAAATTGTATTTCTTCAACAATAAATTCATCATTATTATTATTACAGTTAATTAACATATCATATAGTTTGTATGGTTTTTCTTGATATTTTTTTTTTAAATATAATAGAGCATAAAATGAATTAAAATCCAGTGCCATATTAATATATTTTTGTTTAAGTTCAAAATTATTTTCATAATTAGCATAATATAATCCAAGATTTATCATAGAAATAATAATACAATGTATAAATATATTTTTTTTATTTGACACATTATTAATAAATTTATAAATATTATCATATAAATTTATATTTTTATAATATTTAGATTTATCAATTAACAAATTGTAATAATTTTTCATTTCATTATATTTTTTATTATCATAATAATAACGTGCAAAATAAAACATAGCATAAATACTTCCTAAATCAATAGCCATTTTATAATAATGTAAAACTAAATTTTCATTAGATTCAAAAGAATCATAATAATGAGCTAGTTTAATTAAAGCATTGAAATTATTATATTTGGAAGCTTGTTCGCAATATTTTTTCATTAATAAATAATTTTCAATTGATTCATAATAATCAGCATAAAACATCATAGCTTTATCATTATTTAATACAATTGCTGAATCTAAATATTTTTTCATCAACAGATGATTTTTTTCATTTTCAATATAAATTTTAGCTAAAAATAACATAGCATAAGAATTATTAAATTTATCACAAGCAATTAACAATTTTTGTTTAGCAGTCAAAATATTATTTTCAGTATCAATATAATATTTTGCCATATATATATATCCAAATGAATTATTACAATCAATAGCATCAAGAAAAAATAATTTGGCAATATCATAATTAATTTCAATATAATAATAATAAATTCCATAATTTAACATAGCAAATGAATTTTTATATTGATCGATTGCCATTTCATAATATAATTTCATTCTTTCATAATTTTTTTCATGATATTGAAAATAAAGACCAATAATATTGAGAATATTAGAATCTTCTAAATTTAATTCAAATATAGCAATTTTATTATTAAATAATTTAAAAATAATATCATCATATAATTCTATTTTATCATCATATAACAAATTATATTTATTTTTTATTTCATAAATTGAATTATATATCATTTTATAATAAATATACTATAAATGAGTATATTATAATTAATTTTCATTTTTTTTTATAAAAATTGAATTATAATATCAATAAAATGATATATTTATACTATATTAAACATAAATAATATGAAATATGAAAATTATAAAGATGCAATAATGGCAAACAATATGAATGAAATATTATGGTTAAAAAAAAATAAATATAAATTTGATAATAATACATTTAGTTATGCTTCATTAAAAGGAAATATAAAAATAATAAAATGGTTATATAAAAATAATTGTCATTATGGAATAAATACATTTAATTTTGGTTTAATTAATGGTAATTTAGAAAATTTAAAATGGTTATATAAAAATAATTGTGTATATGATAGTACATCATTTATTTATGCTACAATAAATGGAAATATAAAAAATATGGAATGGTTATTGGACATAGGTTGTAAAATAAATAATTTATCATTTAGATATTCAAATAAAATTACAACATTAAAATGGTTATATGATAATGGTTCTAATATTGATTCATATGCCACATGTTTAGTAAAAAAAAATTCATATTTAAATTATGATTTTTCAAATTATATATCAAATGAAGAAATAACTAATCAAGAAACAAATTTAGAATTATTACAATGGTTAAGAAGTATTAAATGCTGTTGGAATAATGAAACATTTAATTATGCTGTATTGAATGGTGATATTCAAATAATAAAATGGCTTTATAAAAATAATTGTCCATATAGTTTTACAACACAAGAAAATAAAATAATATCAAGTGCAATAAAATTTGGTAGTATTTCAAATATTATATGGTTAATTGAACATTATTGTCCAATCAATGAAAATATGATGAGTGTTGCTGCTCAATGTGGTCATATTCACATCATAAAATGGTTAGATAAAATATACAATAAAACAAAAATAAATAAATATTGTAATAATAGTGAAATATTTTATAATGCTGCATTAAATGGAAATTTAGAAAATATGAAATGGTTAAAAAATAAAAATTATGTATGGAATGAACGAACATTTGAAGCTGCAGCATTAAATGGAAATTTAGAAAATATGAAATGGTTAAAAGATAATAATTGTCCTTGGAATAAAATGACATTTGAAGCAGTAGCATTAAATGGAAATTATGAAAATTTGGTGTGGTTAATTGATAATAAATGTCCAAATGATGAAAAAATAATAAAAAATGCAATAATTTCAAATAATTTGGAAAATTTAAAATTATTGTATGAATATAAAAATTCAAATAAAAATACAAATCAAAACATAAATTTATCAAATTATATAACTGATGCTTTGAAAAATAATAATTATTCGATGGTTAAATGGATATTAGAAAAATCAAAAAATAAATATGAAAATATATTATCAATGGCAATTCTCAATTGTTGTGATTATAAAATAATAAATTTTATTATTGAAAATAAATATGATACATATGATTATACAAATAAAAAAAATGATTTATTATTAAATGCCATTAAAAACTATTGTGATTATCAAATAATAAAATTAATTATTACAAATAATTATGATTATTTAAATTATGATAATAAAAAAACATTATTATCAGAAGCAATAAAGATAGGAGATATTGATATAATAAAATTATTATATCAAAATGGATATAATTTATCTGGTTCAGAACTTGAAATTGCCATTAAATTAAATAATTCAATAATAATAGAATGGATACAAGATAATAAACCTATATTTTACAATAATATATGTAATTTTTTATTATTATGTAAATAAAAATTAAATAAAAAATAAAAGAAAACTTGCTGTATTTTCAAAAATTTTTAAATTTACAAAAAATTTCTAGTAATTTATTCAAAAAAAATTGATTAATTTATATAATACTTACAACAAAATATATCTAAAATGGATTATATAACAAAAGAAGATACTATTATATTTAGTCCTGAATTTAATGAAATAATTGATAATAAATTATTGGCAAATTATAAAAAAGTAATTTTCAGTAATTATGAATTATCAGATAATTTGTTTGATAATTATGAAAATAATGATTTTAAATATTGTAAATGTATTTATTCAAATTTTAATCAAGATGTAGAATTACCTTCAAATTTAATCCATTTAATTTTTGGTTTTCATTTTAATCAAAAAGTAAATTTACCACCGAATTTAACACATTTAACTTTTGGTAGAACATTTAATCAAAAAGTTGATTTACCACATAATTTAACCCATATAACTTTTGGTCTCCCAAGAAAATTATTCATAATTTTCTGGAGCCTCACAAAATTATAAATAATTTTGTTGGAGGTTGGCATTTTAATCAAAAAGTTGATTTACCACCAAATTTAACCCATATAACTTTTGGTTGGAATTTTAATCAAAAAGTAGATTTACCACGGAATTTAACACATTTAACTTTTGGTAGAACATTTAATCAAAAAATAGATTTACCTTGGAATTTAAAATATTTATGTTTATATTGTAAAGAAATAAAAATTGTTGATTATTTACCAGATAGTTTAGAAGAATTAGAATTAGGTATTAATTTTAATAGTCAATTAGACAATTTACCGATATCCATAAAAACTTTAAAAATAAGTAAAAATTATGATAAAAACAAATTAAATAATTTACCTAAAAATGTTCAAGTAATTTATTATTAAAAAATTGATTAATTTATATAATATTAACAACAAAATATATTTAAAATGGATTATATAACAAAAGAAGATACTATTATATTTAGTCCTCATTTTAATGAAAAAATAAGTGATGAATTGTTATTGAATTATAAAAAAGTAATTTTTAGTAATTATGAATTAACAGATGGTTTATTTGATAATTATGAAAATGATGATTATAAAAATTTAAAATATGTTGATTCACATTTTAATCAAAAAGTAAATTTACCACAGAATTTAACACATTTAACTTTTGGTAGAACATTTAATCAAAAAATATATTTACCCCCTAATTTAAACCATTTAACTTTCGGTGATTGGTTTAATCAAAAAGTAGATTTGCCACTTAATTTAACACTTTTGACTTTTGGTTGTAATTTTAATCAAAAAGTAAATTTACCACCGAATTTAACAAATTTAACTTTTGGCGATTGGTTTAATCAAAAAGTAGATTTACCCTCTAATTTAACCCATTTAACTTTTGGTATAACATTTAATCAAAAAGTAAATTTACCACCGAATTTAACACATTTAACTTTTGGTATAACATTTAATCAAAAAGTAAATTTACCACCGAATTTAACACATTTAACTTTTGGTTCTTGGTTTAATCAAAAAGTAGATTTACCACATAATTTAACCCATATAACTTTTGGTTGGAATTTTAATCAAAAAGTAGATTTACCACATAATTTAACCCATATAACTTTTGGTTGGAATTTTAATCAAAAAGTTGATTTACCATCAAATTTAACCCATTTAATTTTTGATTATGATTTTAATCAAAAAATAGATTTACCACCAAATTTAACCCATTTAACTTTTGGTTATAATTTTAATCAAAAAATAGATTTACCACCTAATTTAACCCATTTAACTTTTGGAAAAAAATTTAATGAAAAAAAAGATTTACCTTGGAATTTAAGATATTTATATTTAAATTGTGAAAATACAACAATGATTGATTATTTACCAGATAGTTTAGAAGAATTAAAATTAGGTAAAGAGTTTAATGGTTCATTAGATAATTTACCAATATCTTTAAAAACTTTAAAAATAAGCAATGAATATGATAAAAATAAATTAAATAATTTATCTAAAAATGTCAATGTAATTTATTATTGAAAATTGATTAATTTATATAATATTAACAACAAAATATTTTATTATAGTAAGTTTAGTTTAAATTTGAACATATTATACATAACTAAAAATCAAATTATTCATATAAATTTAAAATTTGATTTTTGTCATCAGATTGAATTTTTTCTATTTTATTATTTATTTTTAATTTGTTATCTATAATACTATCTTGATTAAAATGTGTTCTACAAACAGATATGTATTTTTCAGACCCCCCAATATCAATTGATTTTTTACATTTAACAATTCTTTTAGAATATGTAGCAATACAACAAATTTTATCCTTAGCGCATTCAGCACAATATGCGTGTAATCGTTTAATGTTAGAACAAATTGGAATTAAATCAAGTGTTTTTCCAAATTTATTCCCTTTAAAATCAGCAATTAATCCAGCAACAATTACATATTTATTAGCATCTAAACATTTATTAACAAAATCAACTAAATCATCAAAAAAATGTGATTCATCAATAATTATAATATCTTTTTTTTCAAATTCAATATTAGATAATTTTTTTGTTTTAATCATAGAAACATTTTTAGATATTGATTCTTTTTTTGTAAAATCTTTATGTGTATCAAAAAATGGATTATGAGTAGAAAATATTGTTTCAGATCTATTATCAAATTCAATATTGATATAAAGGATTGAATAATTTAATTCTGCCATTTTTGCTATTTGCGATAAAATATATGTTGTTTTACCAGAAAACATTGTTCCTAAAACTAAATCTAATTGACCTCCATTTTGTTGTATCATTTATGACTAATAATATATAATTATGTATATTTTTATATAAAAATCAATTTTTTAATATACAATATATAATATATTAAAAAATATTAATGATTACAAAGAAGACTTTTATTATAAGACTGGAATATATTAATCATAAATACATTTTTACATTTAAATTTAAAATATTTTATATACACATTATTTTAAATATATGCATTCAAAATTAATTGAACTTTGTTTAATTGAAA
>Ga0172367_10007702_pt1 | contig 12243 bp, 8 predicted proteins | sample Lak10m_FD_114542 | JGI IMG/M metagenome (GOLD analysis project Ga0172367, IMG submission 114542) | Freshwater microbial communities from Kabuno Bay, South-Kivu, Congo - kab_022012_10m | ecosystem: Environmental > Aquatic > Freshwater > Lake | place: Democratic Republic of the Congo: South-Kivu...
CGACCGCGACGCGAAGTTTGAGTTGGGCGACATGGAGAGCATCAGCGGCTATGCCGCCATGAGCGCGCAGATTGCGGTGCGGATGCAGATCTGCACCAGCAACCTGAGCGGTCACGGCTTCCTCGTCAACGCGGAGACCTGATCATGGCCACTGCTACCACCCTGCAAAGCCTCAACACCGACGCGGACTTTGGCGGCGTTAGCGCTGCTGGAGCATCCGATCGCCGCGTGCTTGAGACCTTCATCGCGGGCGAAACGCTGGTCGTCGGCGACTGTGTGTCGCTCGACTTGGCCAAGACCGCCGACAGCGACAAGGGCCTTGTCATCGTCAAAGGTGACACCGGCACCGCCACCGATACGTGCGTCATCGGCGTCGTGCTGCGCTCGGCTGAGCCGACCGGCACGCTCACCGCTGGCTCTCGCATCGAGGTTGTCACCCGCGGCTTGGTGCTTGCCAACGTCGACGGTGCGACCGTTGCGGGCAGTCGCTTGATTGTTGGTGCGACCGCGGGGCGTCTTGCCATCGCAGCCGACATCAACGAGGGCGGCGCAGCAACCGTGGCCCAGCGCCCGATCGTTGCCATCGCGGCAGAGGCGGATACCGCCAACTTCGCGAAGGTGTATGTGCTCGCCAACTTCTGATCCCCGCTGGCCTGCTCCCACAGGCTACATTGGGCCCCGTCCGCTTCGCGCGGGCGGGGCCTTTGCATAGGAGCCACCATGCCTGCTTCAACGCTCAAGGACTTGCGCGAGTTTGTAGCCAACATCCTTGACTACAGCCCGACCAACCCGGTCTACAGCGAGCAGGTGGACGCGTTGCTCAATGAGGCCGACCGCAGCATCTGCCAAGAAAAGCCGTTCACGTTCATCAACAAGGTGGTCGACGTTGATGTGTACAAAGATGTGGTCTTCACCACGCTTGGGTTCACCAACAGCACCCAGGTTGTGACTGGAGCGCCGGGCAGCTTCTTGGGTTGGATGGCAGGGCAAGAGCTTGAGGTCACGCTGCCGGCAGGCGGCACGTTGACGTTTATGATTACGAACGTCGTCAACGACACCGAGCTGCGCATCGACACGGATTTTGAAGAGCCAACGGGCAACTACGCAGCGACCGTCATCAACCGCTACATCGACCTGCCCGGCGATTGCACATCTGTTTTGGGCGTGGCGCGGCGCACGCAGGCGCGGACACCCAACGATCCTGGCCTGCTCGACAACCTGACGCGCTACGAAGACGAATGGTGGAACCTGCCCTTGGGCGAAATCAACCTGCCTATTTACTGGATTTGGTACGATCCGTTCCATCTGCGCGGGCCGCGCGTCAACTTCTCGCTGAGCACAGCAGTCGCTGTTGGGCGCGGTGTTCGCACCGTCGAGTTCTGCAGCACGCTGGTCTTCGCTGGTCGCGAGAGCGCCCACGGCGAGATTGTGTCGTTGACAGCGACCAATGTGCAAGACTTCGTGCTGACGCCGTTTTCGCAGACCACCAACAGCGGGCTCTACAAGCGCTACTACTGGCGCGCGCCGACATTCGGGTTCAACGCGTGGCGGCTGCTCAATGATCCGCTGCTACCCCCTGGGGCCAAGATGGAGCTTGCACCCGGCGACGTTGCAGCCCGCACCATTTCGTTATCAGTGACGGAGTTGACTACCAACGAAACGTTGTTCAACGAAGATCGGATGCGCAACCCCGATGGCTTCACCCAGCGCATTCGATTGTACCCGCGCCAAGACAAGGACTATGTGTTTCAAGTCAGGTACATGGTGCGGCATCTGCCGATGGCTGAAGACAACGATGTGTCGCTGATTCCGCCAGCGCATCGCATGGTCATCGCGTATCGAGCGCTTGCCGATGTGTTGTTCAAGCACGACAACGCGCCGCAGGCCGAGATTTACCGGCGCAAGTATGAGATCGAGTTGTTGCAGTTGGAGCGCAGATACTTGATCTCAACGAGTCGGCGCATCGTCAAGGGCAACTGGCTGACCAACATGGGGGCGAATGGCTACGGTCGATTTACGACGCTGGTGCACACATGAAAGGCCAGACCCTGCAGGTTCGCGTTGTCGGCGGGATGGAGCAAAGCCTTCCGCAAGAACCGACCAGCGCCAATCTGATCGACAACTGGACGGTCGAGCGCAGCACCTTGGGCTTGAGTTCGCGCATCGGCTACGAGAAGTATCGGCCCGACCCTGCCGATGGCTTCACCCCGTTCGGCAGCTTGAACCGCATCGACAGCTTGTTTGTCATGCAGCAGAGCACGGGCGGCGCACGCCAGAGCATCCTGTTTGAGAGCGGCGGCGCGCTGTACCTGTACTACGAGGTCGGCCAAGCCAACGTCATCTTCAACCTTGGCTCAAGGTTTGTGCCCACGGCGACCGACACCGCCTCGGTCTACGCTCAGTACGGGGACCGGGTGGTCATCACCAACGGCTACGACAGTCCAGTCATTGTCCGGCCCTGGCCGCTGCCTCGGGCGTCAGAGGTCACGTCTGCCCAACTTGCCTCGCTGTCCCGTCAGATCGGCTGGTACGGACCGCCGCCCCAGCCCAACGCTTTGCGCGTGGCCACCATCGACGCGGGCACTCCGATGGCTTCGGCCAACGAGTACACCGGGGACAGCACGACCAACTGGTATCCGGCCGCTGGCAAGGCCAGCGTGTTCCCCAACATGTTCGGCATGGGCGCCGAGGAGGCCGGCGCTTCTGACGTGCGAAACGTCTTTCAGTTTGCCGTCAGCTTTATCAGCGACACGGGGAGCGAGAGCCCCCGCTCCACCACAGTTGATGTGACGTGGAGCATCGAAGCGGGCGACAACAACGTGCGCTATGCGCCCACATTGCGCATCCCCTTGGGGCCGCCAGGGACCGTGGCGCGGCGCATCTACGGCACGCTCAATGGCGAACGCGACCTGTTCTTCATAGCCGATGTGCGCAACAACGTTGAGGAGCTTTACCACTGCGCGCGACGCGAGGTCAGCTTTAGCGTGCCGGCGCCCCAGCTCGTCGACAGCGTTATCTTCCCTGCACCCAGGGCCCGGTGCTGCGCTATCTACAAAAGCTGCCTGTGGCTGGACGGCGGGGCAGACGAGGGCAACCGGCTCTACTTCAGCCTGCCCACATACATCGACCAGTTCGCAGCAGCCGACTTCATCGCCTTGGCGAGCAACGGCGGTGCGGTCACCGGGTTGTACGCGCACTACAACAACCTGCTGGTCTTCCGCGAAAACGGCATCGACATTGTGACTGGCAGCTACCCCAACTTCAGCGTGCAGTCGCTGAGCGAGCAGATCGCATGCCGGTCGCCGCAGACCATCGACGCGGTGCCCGGGCAGGGCGTGTTCTTCCTGGCGCTCGATGGCATCTACAGCATTTCGGGTGGCCTTGATGGCGGCTCGACTGTGCAGATCAACGAGGTCGGCGCACCGATCGGCGCAGAGTTGGAGCGCTTGACCAAGGAATGTGCAGGGCGCGCAGTTGGCAAGTACAGCCCCACTGAGCGTGCGTACCACTGCTACTTCTCCGCCAACGGCAACGACAGGCCCAACCTGGGCGTTGTCTACCATGTGGAGAAGCAGGGCTGGTCCGTTCGCAGCGGCTTTCCGGTCGGCTGCATTGACCGACTGTTCAACGGCACGCTGGTCTTCGGCCACCACACGGGCAACCAAGCAGGCCAGAACGCACCGGCGGGCTTGTTCGTGTTGAGCAGCACGCGGGCCATGGGCGGCACAATTGTCGAGGATGAGTACAAGCCCGGCGATCCACCAGTGTCGGTGTACGAATCGGCGTGGCACGACTTCGGCGATGCGCAAGTCAAGAAGCAGGTTCAGTACATCACCTTGTGGATTATGACCACGGGCAGCGTTGCGCTTGTTGTCGATGACTTCAAGGATTTTGAGTATGAACCCATCGGCACCAACGGCGTCTACCTTGCCCAGCCGCCCGACCAGAGCCCGCAGCCGGTCTACGGCACAGCGGTCATCGGTTCAGACACATGGCAAGACACGCGGCTGGCGCCCATTCGCATTGCGATTGCACAGCGGTCGTGCAGTTGGTTCAAGTTCCGCTTGACCACGACGGATGATCTGGTGCTGGTCGGCTATGAGCTTGAGTACACAGCGCGCGGCACCAACGTCATTGCAGGACGGACCACATGAAGCAATGGACCCAGCACGATGCTCGGACTGCGCAGACGACTGAGGCCGAGCAGTTCAACACGCAGCACCAAGCCTTCCGCGGTGAGATGATCGGGCTTGACCGGACGCAGCTTCCCGAAGGGGCGCTTGCTCAGACGCAGCTTAGCAACGCCTGCTTGCACCAGTGCTACCTGTTCAACCCGTGGAGTACTGGAGTCATCGGCGCCAACGGGGAGCAGACGCGCTATCGTGCCGCAGCGGCTGACACCCAGCCAGAGCAATGGCGGGCGATCAACTACCGCAACTTCGGCTCGGGCTGGTTCACCTGTTTTGAGACCACGCTGCAGCCGTTCAAAGGCGGAAACCTGTTGACCGAGTGGTACGGCAACTGCGCGATTCAGACCGCGTTCAACGAGACCTACAACACGACCTATGCGGGCGGCAGTCAGACGGGTGCGCCCAACGAGAAGTTCCTCGGGCTGCGCATCTTGTACAACGGGGCCATCGTCGCTGAGCGCATCGGACCCGCCAAGGCCATGGACCACTTTATGATCTCGGGCGCGCAGCAGATGCCGAGTGGACCTGTCACCCTGACGCTGCAGGCCAAGCCTGGGTCCGCGGGCCCTGACGACCCGGTCACCGAGTTTGGCTCGACGCTGCTGCTGATGCAGTGCCACCTTTTTGCGAACCGCGTGTTTGCGATTGGAAGATTCCGATGAGTCGCATTGTCCGCCCTCCGGTTGATGCTGGTCAGACCATCGACGCGACTACGCTCAACGCCACATACAACGACTACAACCAGCCGGGCGCACTTGACGAGAACAACGTGCGCGACCAGGCTTTTGACCTTCCGCATCTCAACAATATCTCGATCATCAAGAACAGCGCGACCGCTTTGCTGGGCGACGCGAACATGCTGCACACGGGGCCTGCGGTCCAGTACCCGTCCTCGCTTGCATCCCCGCCCACCGTGACCCGCGTCGGCAACGCAGCAGGCACGCCCACCTTCCTCGACTTTGGGGCAAGCGGCTGGCCAATGGTGGGCGGTGATGTGCTGCGGGTCTGGTGGAACTTCGGCGTGATCAGCTTCATTGGTATGGCGCCCCCGACTCCGTACCTAAACCCCGGCGCAATGGGCCAGTACACGCTTGAGGACAGAGCCGCAGGCCCAAGCCACATTGTCACGGACGGATTTCACTGCTGGCTCGCCTATTTGCAGTGGGACATCACCAGCAACGCTCTGACCAACTTTGTCGCGGTAAGCGGGCAGATGGACCCGGCGCTTGGCGTGAAGGGCACTGTCAGGGACGGCTTTGAGGTGGAGCTCTTATCGGCGGCCACCGTCATCTCGCCCTACCAGGTCACTTCGGATGGCGATGCAAGGGACGGGAAGGTAAGCGCCACGCTGCCGACGCAGGCGCATGGGTGGTACGCGCCGTATGGCATGTACTGTTTTACAACCAACGTCGCGATGACCGTCTACGGCGTGCGCCTTGTCATCACTGGGTTGCTGCACCCGTTCCTCAACCCGGCGGGCAACCGTGAGAACCTGCTGGTCTACGACTACACGCAGGGCGACGCTCTCTATTTCCTGCTGGGCCGTGGCGGGCGAATCTCCGCCGTTCACATGCGGAGGTTTTGATGGCGTACAGCCCGCCCAACGTCTTTGCCAACAACACCCCGCTCACTGCGTCTGCAGTCAAGGGCAACGACGACGCGCTCAAGATCTACCTGCATGAAGGTGTCGTTGGTGCAGACCTGCTGTCGTCGGCATGGGTGCAGACTCGGCACATTCAGCAGCCCGTCATCGACGCTTTTTCTGGCGTGCAACACGGCGTGACCGGCTACCAGGGTAGTCAGTGGGACGGCGGCGCCCTGGTTCGATGCCAGTTCGGCTCGGCCTTCCTAACCGGCAAGCGCTACGGGAACACCGCCACCGAGAGCTGGGAGGTCGTGCCGCAGACTACGTTCTCTCTGGATTTGCGTCGACACGCCACGATCATCTTCCACTGGTGGATGGAGTCATGCAACGGCCCCGATGATGGTGCCCGGTCGCTGGGCTCTGACGCCTACATGTGGGTATCGGAGTATGACGCAAGCTCGCTGCTTTTTGGCACCGGGTTGAAAACGATCATCCAGCCCTACTCTCAGGAGGTCGTGCAGAGCTACAACGGCTGGCAAGCCAACAACCCGCCAGGCGGGCCGGCGACTCCCTACTCCATTCTCGGCTGGGGCAACATGAGCGGCGTCAAGGTCTTCACCGCAAGTAACAAACTGGCGGTCGGACTGGTGCACCTAAGCACCATTGACCGCAGCGCGATCATCAACTGGGGCGTCAGCCTCGAAGTCTACTACTTGTGAGGTGAAGCATGGCTCTGCCCCTTTTGGCGCTTCCGATCGCAATGGGCGTGGCGTCCGCTGGTAGCGCCATTGCGCAGTCAGCAGCCGCCCGCAAGCAAGCTGAAGCGATGATGCCGGATGCGTACAAGCGCAGGCTTGGCCGACTGCAGACGCGCGAAGCTGAAGGCGAGCTCGGCTTGACAGAAGGCCAGCGTGCCTTGATGGAGAGCACGGGCGCAGCGCAGCGTGCTGGCGCGATGGCCGACCTGCAGGCGCGGCAACTGCAGCAAGCGCAAGCCAACAGCGCGTACACCGGACGCGACTTGTTTCTGCAGGACTTGGCCCAGCAAGATGCACAGCGCCGCGCGTTCAGCGAGCAGCAGCGCATCATTGCGCAGGCCGACCAAGAAGCGCTGGCCCGCAACGAGCAGCAGCTTCTTGAGTTGCAGCAGCGCGCGGCAGACGCTGAAGCCGCCCGCAAGATGGCCAACCGTCAGCTTATCGGCGACCTGTTCGGCGCAGCAGCATCGACCGCGGGCACCGTCTATGGCGCTCAACAGATGCAGACCGGCTACAACCAGATGATGAACGCAGCAGCAGGCAGCCAGCAGATGCGCGATGCACAGGCGCAGATGTTTCAATTGCAGGCAGCGATGCAGATGGCCAACGCGTTCGGCCCCCGGAGGTAGACCATGCCCTTGCCCCCGTCAGCGATTCCTGCCTACCAGCCCCGTTCGTTCCTGGGCCCAGGCCAGACGGCCACGACCAGAGCGTTGGAGCTTTACTTCCGCTACCACCCGGCGGTCTTCAAGATGAAGACCTTTGATCTGCTACGCGAAGACGAGCAGTTTCAAGCGCAGAGCGATGCGGAGAAGCGCAAGCTGCTGAGCCAAGAGTTGAGCCAGATTGACGGGCTGTTGGCCCGCTATCGGTCAACCGGCGCTGGACCCAGCGGCATCGGTGCAGGTGCTGGTCGGCGCATGGCGGCAGGTGCTGGAGGTGCGGGCGGTGCTGCTGGCGGTGCAGACGGCGATGTGCTCGACTTTATCGAGGGCATGACGGGCAACGAGGTCAAGCGTGCCGAGATTGCGGCTGAAGCCGGATGGCGCGCACTCCGCGACTACGACAAGCTGGTTGAGATTCCGCGCACATACGCGGTGTTTGCTTCAGATTTCTTGGGCACTAATCGACGCGCCGACATTGTTGGCCGGATGGCTCCAGCGCAGCTTGCGCAAGACTTAGAGCTTGCGTTTCAAAACGCGCTGACCCGATTCGGACCAACCGCAGAAGCAGAACATCCGCTGACCCGGCAGGTTGCAGCGACCGATTTCTACTATTCCTTGCGTCGAATCCGGCCAGACTTGTTGCCTGCTATCGGTGAAAACAAGCCGTTGTCACAGGAAGCCTTGGAAATCCTTGAAGCAATCGATCGTATGTATGCAACGGGCAACTTCATCACCAAGAGCTTTCAGTCAGGGCGAGAACCGCAGGTAGCGCTCGACGCCGAAAAGGAGATTGCACGCGCAACGCTGCTTGGCAAGACTGCACCGGGCCCCAACTTCTTCGAGAGGCGCGCACGCCAGATGGTCGATGCGTTGCCGCCCGACCAGCGCGACACGGCAGAGGAACGCGCCGCAGCAGAGCGCACAGCGCTGCAGCAGGTTCGTGCCGAGCTTGGCATCGGTGAACCGTTGAGCGAAGAAGAGGCGCTGATGCTGTCGCGCTACACGCAAGCGCTGGCAGATGACGGTCGAGCCACGCAGGAAGAGCTTGGTGCAGACTACAATGCAGCCAAGGCAGCGTACGAAAAGGGGCGCCGTGCAGAGCGCTTGCCGCGTGGCGCCGATGTGTACTACGACGACACCTATCTGAACCTGTTGCAACGCCGTGCTGGTCTGCTGTCGCAGCAGGTCCCCGAGCGCGAGGGTTCGCCCGCAACCCGTGCTGCACGACGCATGGGCGGCTTGCCCGAGGTGCCGCGCGCAGCGTACGACGCAGCAGCAGCGATCAGCCCGATCGCAGCAGAAGCGCTGCCCTACGCGTTGAAGCGCTTTACCGATGCGGGCGGCCAGATTGCGCCGCAGAGCACGGTCGAGAAGAAGGCCGACTTGATCATCAAAGCCGACCCGACCAAGCGGCCCGCGTTCCCCGACTTTGTGGCCGCCGTCAACAAGATGTACCCCGACGACGTAGACGCGCGCCGCGAAGCGTTCGCCTACTACGGCGCGTACTTCAACGGTCAGGACCTGCAGACGCAGACGACCAATGCGGACGTACTGCAGGGCAGGCCGCCCGCACCAGCACCAGCACCGTTGCCTGCACCGTTGCCTGCACCAGCAGCACCAACGCGTACACCGCAGCAAATGAACGCAATCTTGCGCGAGCGCTACTCTCCAACCATCTATGAACGCTTCCCGCCGATGGCGGCGATGTCAAGTTTAGATGGCCTATCAACCAATGATATCCGCAGGATGGCGGCTGAAAGTCGCAGTGCGCCCCGCATTGCTGCGCTCAACAGGTTCAACGAAAACCAACGCTTTCTGCAAGATACATCATACGCCTTGAACGCAGCCGTCCCATCCCTTGATGCTGAATCGGCATACGCGCAGTATCTGGCAGGTGGAGATGTAGTCATCCCATCCCTTGATGCTGAATCGGCATACGCGCAGTATCTGGCAGGTGGCGGCAACAACCCAGAAGACCTGCAGTTTGGTGGCGGTGTGGTGCCGCCCTTGACTGAAGACGATCTGCGGTTTGGCGGTGGTGTGGTATCGCCCATGACTGAAGAAGATCAACTCATGGAAATGCTCATGCTTGAGCGTGCGCAGCGTGGACGATGAACCGCGAGCACTATCTGAAGTTGGCTGACAGATACGAAGCGCTTGGGCGGTCTGCTGATGCAGCGGACCTGCGGGCCAAGGCTGCTGCTCTGCCCGCCGCTACAGCCCCTGTAGCCGCGCCCGCTCCACAAGCCATGCCAGCGCCCGCGCGCCAGCGTACGCGCCCTGTAGCGCCCGCTGACGAGCCTGTAGAGTTCATCCCAGCAGCCGAGCAGGATGCAGCCGCGGCTGAGTACCAAGCGCGGCTCGAAGCAGATGTGCGCGCGGGGCGTGCGTCCGCCAGCCAACTCAACGAGTTCATGGGCTACACGCTGACCGACGAGCAGCTTGCGCAGATGCAGCCCCCCGGCATGCCTGTCGAGCCTGCGAAGCCACGCGTCCGCATTGTCGTGCCATTCGGCAGCGACATGGTGCCAAGCGCGCCCGATGCTGATGTGGAGTTTCAAGCGGGCGAGCCGTTGTACGGTCGACCTGTTGATGAACCGCAGATGGCCAGCGAGTTGCGGCAACAGCTCGACCAGATGGAGAGCGACCTAATCCGCCAGTACATTAGCTACGGCTACACCGTCGAGGGCGCCAGGGAGGCGGCACGCAAAGCATCCGCCGATGTGCTTGCGCGCCGTGTCGGCCCCGAGGGTGACCCGACTACGCGCGGTGAAGGTGGGCTTGGCTCGATGCTGCCCATTCCGCCGTTCTTCCGCGAGTCGCGCATCGACTTCCGCACGGACCCGTCGACCTATGTGGAGCCCAGCGGCGAGCGGCGACCAGCGACACCTACCGAGCAGGTCATCGAGACCTTTGCGCGCCAGCAGATTATCAACCCTGAAACGGTGGCAAAAGCGCGACAGACACGCGCACTGCAGCGCGAGCTTGCGTTCCAAGACATTCCCGGTTCGCTGCTGTACACCGACGAATACGCAGCCGATGTGCGCCAGCAAGTCGCTGAAGAGACCGACCCGTACCTGCGCAACGTGCTGTCGACCATAGACCCCGGCACGGGCGTTGGCATCGAGACCCCGTTGGGCGCTGCAATCCGGCAGACCGGCATTATCAGCACGATGGTCAACGAAGCCGTGCTTGGGCTGCCGTTGTTCTACGATGTGGACGAGCAGGGCAACGCAACGAATCCAGACCAGTTTGCGTTCAAGGTCAACGACTTTGTGACCAGCGCACTGCAGCGCATGGGCATGAGCGCTGCAGATGCAAAAGATGTGACGTCCGGCGTCATTGGTGGCGCTGCTCTGCCGCCGATTCCTATGCCGTTCCAAGGAATCAACCGCAAAGGCCCGTCGATGATCGACCCGACCGGCATGCGCGGCGCCAGCGAGACCGAGACCTATCTGGGCGATGTGGTCACTAGCCTTGCAAAAGGTCGGTTCCTTGGCGATGAACTGTACAGCATCCCCGCATACACGGAAGAGCTTGCAAGCGGCGCGTTCAACGCGCTTGACCAGGGCACCGGCCAACGACTGCAGGACATAGATGAGAGCTTGATCGGGCAATCAGCGCTTTATGCACCGCTGGTGCTTGGTGCTGGTGCCGAAATGATCTACGGCATCGGGCCCATCTCTGCGCTTGGCAAAGTCGCGCGGGCTACGGGCACCGCGGCCAAGGCTGCTGCTGTTGGTGGTGCAGCGCGTGCGGCTGGTGCAGCGGCGCAAGCGGCGCAGGCCGGCGAAACCGTCAGGGCAGCGCAGTTGCTGCGCGCAGCAGAGGCGATGAAGACCGGAGCGCGGGCGGCTGACTTTGTTGCCCATCCTGTCGAGTACAGCAAGAAGGTTCGTCTGATTCGTGCGGGGCAAGACCTGCTCGATGAAGGCAACGTTGAGAAGCCGGTGCTCGATGTGCTGATGGACCGTTCGGAGATCAAGACCGTGCTGGCCGATGCTGTCGCAAAAGACACGCTGAGCCCGTACTTGATCACGCGTCAGATCATCAACGATCCCAACGTCACAGTCGGCGACCTTCGCGCCATGGCTGGCGATTCGTCTGCTGGTCGCGAGTTCCTGCGCACGCTTGGTGTCGCCGACACGATGGCCGACACCGTGCCGTGGGGCACAGGGCGGCTGGACAACGATGCACTGCAGGACGCGTTGTTGAGCTTCAAGGCTTCGGTCTATCGGCCCGCCATCGAGACCGTGCTGCGCAATGCCGACCTTGAAGAAGCCGAGCAAGCCCGTAGGATTCTGGCGATCCTTGAAGAAAAGGACATCAACGAGCTTGCGGGTATGACGCCAGCGCAGCGCAGCGCCTTACGGCAGACCTATGGTGCCAGCGACGCTGCTGATGTGATGGATGAGCTTGATGCGGTAGCCAATGGTCTTGCGGCATCCGGCAGCCTTGCTCCGTTGCTTCGCAGGCTATCCGTCAACGTCAAGTATCTGCCGATCAACAACAACGCGCCGATGATGCAGTCGTTGCACGCGTTCGGGCAAGAGCTGCAGCGCGGGCTACCGCGCAGCGGACCTGTCGCCGAGAGCTTTGCGCGCCGTCTTGGTGGCGACACGCTGGATGACCTGACCACCACTGCACCCGAGCTTGTGCGCGAAGCTGCGCTCGGTGCCGGGTCACGCGTCATCGCTTCGACGTTTGAGAACCTTGTGCCAGAAGATCTGGTGCTGGTGACCGACACGTTGATGGTACCGCGCCAGAAGCTGACACCGGATGTGCTTGCCAAGGTAAGCGACACGTTCAACGGCTACGGACGCGGCACGGGCCCGCTGTTCGTTGCGCAGGTCGGCCCGACCGTCAATGGCCGCCCGACGATGGCGTTCCGTTGGAACATGGACCCGCGGTTCGCGCGCGACGAAATCTTTGGCGCCAACACCGTTGCACGTTCACCAGCTCGACGCGCAGTGCTCGATGCACTGGAGGCCAACCGGCCCCTGACCGAGAGCGAGCACCACTTCCTGACAGATGCAGCGTTGAGC
>Ga0172367_10007703_pt1 | contig 12243 bp, 3 predicted proteins | sample Lak10m_FD_114542 | JGI IMG/M metagenome (GOLD analysis project Ga0172367, IMG submission 114542) | Freshwater microbial communities from Kabuno Bay, South-Kivu, Congo - kab_022012_10m | ecosystem: Environmental > Aquatic > Freshwater > Lake | place: Democratic Republic of the Congo: South-Kivu...
AGTACATGTCATACGCAAACTGCTCTAACATGTCTTGACGTTCAGTAGAATCCGTTGTCTTCAAATCAAGCATCGTGTTTAGTTGATCAAAGAATTGAACAAGACCTTTGTATTCAGGTGCATCTACATTTAAGATAAATTCGTTAGTTGTTTCGTCGTATGCAAAACGTGAGTCATACATCATTTGGTCTCTGCCAATAGACATACGAAACAAACCATTGTTGTATATAAAATCACCTACAGGGTTAATGGCATTTTCATTTAATCTAGTCAGAAAATCCGTACCATCTAATGTAATTCCACCTTCATCATTAATCAATCCTTGAGACATCATATGATCGAATATGTCCGCCTCAACTGCAGCACGTCCGACTTTCATCATGCCACGCATGTCAACACCAGCAGCACGTACATGTTTAAACTGGTCTGCAAAATATGCACCAATGCGTTCGGTTGGAGTCTCTGTTGATGGACGGTTCCCTTGAAAATCAACAGACGTACCTGTCAAGATTTTCTTTTCAAGAGCAATCTGATCAGAGTAATCATTAAAGCCTACAATTGATTTCTGTATTTGAGATACTCGCCTGTTGATGTCATACAAAACTGCAGAGAACTTACTGTTATATTCTCCAGAATAACCATGGAGTCGTGGTTGATTTGTGCCGTCCAAATCAGCCAGTGCCTCGCTGCTTACTAACATACGAACAGTCGTGTTTTTAGCTATTGCTGTTTTGCCAGTGCGAACACGTAGCGTAACAGGCACTTCCATTACGTAATACGAATTCTTCAATGGTGCTGATTCGTACTCTTTAGTCATTCCCTTGCTAGTCGCTTTGACAAATTTGCCTTCAGTCACATCACGATCAATTAAATGTAAATGCGTAGGGAAAAATCCATCCTTATCTATCCCACCATCCTGAGCTACACTTACATACGTAATCGGTACCTGAAAAACATTATCAACGAATGCTGTTGAATACTGTCCAAGATTAAATCTTGGGTCCATAGCTACTATCTGATCAACAACACGACCTTGTAAACGCATTGCAAACCGTGAATGAACAGAGTCATCTTCTCCGTATAAACGTAATTTGCGATTGTTTCCAGATATCGGAGTAAACCAAAAGTCACGCTCGTTATAAGAGCCATCTTTAACCATGTCTACAAACAATTGAGTTATTGTCTGTTCTTTAAATGGAGAGTTAATTTTACGACCGTTAATAATATGCTCGTAGCCGTATGCTTGACCAGATCCAGCCCCAAATTGAGAATTGATCCAAATACGCACCATGTCTTTTGGTGAATACATATGTGAAAACGCACGACCATCAAGCCTACCTTTGGGTGGGACATTAATGCTAAGGTAATCACCCTGACGCAATTGAGGGAGTTGAATAGTTCTACGACCAGTGTTGTATTTTGCAAATGGAATTGGAGATGTCCATTGTTGCTGAAACTTACCGTCAGCTGTGCGCAAAATGTCAGCCGGGCTTGTTTTAGCTAGATTTTTCCAAGCAGCACGTAAAGGGCCACCGACTTCTTGGAATATTGCAGCTGCATCACGATCAATAGACATAGCAGCGTTATTTGCTATGGGTGCTTCAAAATTAGATAACGTAGTTAAAAACCCACTTACAAATGTTTCGTGAGCAAATGGATGCCAATCTTCTTTTAATGAAATACCATCCACATCACCTAATCCAGCCCATGCCTGACGTAAATCTAAACTACCGTGTTTTCGTTTGTAAGCACGAGCTGCTTCTAACTGGGTCATCACAGGATATAAAGGATGACTCTCATTAATTGTATTTAGAAACTCAGCACCATATGGCAACAATGAATCCATTAACAGCATCTGATTCATGTCAGACACTCCATGGAATAAAACGTGACTTACCTCATGCGCTAATGTTGCAGCATTTCGGTCTGCACTCATATCACTAGCAATCATAAGTAATTTGTGCGTTGCTTTTGCAGATTTATTCTGCAAACTTAATGTAGACCCGTATACTTGTTGCTTGCTTTTTTCTGTACCAATGTGATCACGCATAGACACATTGGTTAATCCCATGATTTTCTTTGTAGTGAACAAAACGCTACCACTGTTTAAATAGTAGTCTTGCCGTCCCCTAGCAATCATATAGGCGCGAAATGCATTAACTTGCTCTGAAGTCAATGCTTTAGTTGTAGACATAAACTGAGCAAACGATAAAGCCGACTCTTTTACAAACGCCTGAACAACTTGTTCACGTGTACCAACTGCACGTAATCCATTAATGATTTCAATCCTGTGCTGAGGTAACTGACTGCCAAGGAGCATACTTAACTTGTCGTTAGCATGTCCAAATGCAAAATTGTCATACAACTTTGCTAATCCAGTAGCTAACTGATTGACCATGTTTAAATCACCAGCTAGTTTTCGTGCTGGTCGCATGGCTGCTTCAGACATGATTTGTCGATACGAACTTTTAATCCTCTCCAGTTTCTCGAGTTGCGTTTGATCTGTGTAAACCGATGTGTCGATTTGGTTATACATATCAAACAACAACTTTGCAGTAGCTGGCTTGATAGCACTTAATTGACCTTCAGTAGGTTCAGAAAATATGTTGTAGCGACCAGAATCATTTGTCGTAAACGACACAGCTTCATTGCCAGCTTCCGTTAAAGCCTTTATGGTTGTTGCTATCTGATGTGGAACATCGTTGTAACCTTCTCTATACGATGCATATGTTCCTGTTTTATCAATCCTTGACCATTCTTGTAATATTTGATCAGCAGATGTAATAGACAGTAAAGTTTTTTGGAATTCACTTGCACCATTAAGTTCTGTTTCTATTAACATTCGTACAGACACAGATAATTCGGATGCTGTAAATTTGCTGTCACTCCGCTTTAATCCCTTAAATAAAGAGTCAATGCGACGTATTAAGTTATTTACAACTGAAGAATCTTTAGCATCTGCAATAACTTTCATTCCACCTTCGACGGGGATACCGAGTCTTGGGTCAATAGATTTTTTAAGAGTGCGCATTGTTTCGTTACGCCATTTGTTTACAGCTGCGTCCATTACTCCCGCAGCATCTAATGACATATCGCCTAATGGTTTACTGCGTACGGGAGACACAACAGTTAATGGATCGATAGCTTTTACTTGCGTGTCACCAAACAACTTAACCTGTTCAGAAGGAATATCTGGATTTGCCATATCCAGTTCACTAGTTAGAACCTTAGACAGTATCTCCCGCATGCCAGCAAAGTTACGTGCATGTAACGCAAGTAAATTTGCTCGCTCAGCAGCATTGTCGTTATGTAAGACCATGCCATCAAATCCAGCCTCACTGTTAATTGCATAAGTAACTACTGCTGGATCATCGTCAAGGAACTCAACCAAGCTAGGATCAACTGCGTCACTTACAAACATTGCATCAGCAATATTCGTATCTGGAAGATGCTTTACAATATCCGGATTATCTCGATCAATAGAGGACGCAATGTTTTCAATGTCACGGACATTACGTTTTTGTCCAAAGATGTTAATTGATACTTCACCATTAGCAACGTCAATAGAAACCTCTTGAGATTTCATTGCATCTGCTAAAAACGTAAGCTGCTCTTTGGCCATACGCGTAACTTCACGCATCATGCGTACAGAATTTTCACCAAAGGCTATTGCACGTGCTGTGCCAACTTCACGCAAGTCATCGCCTGTCATTGAGTCATACATGTTTTGCATGATGCCCAACTGTATAGCAAGCACATCCTGTGGTGCGTCTGCAAACTTCTCCAGTAATGGCTGAGGAACATTCACAACGGCTTTATTAAAGTTATTCAATGCAGTTACAAATTGTTCTTCAACAGTAGTAACTCGCACCTGTCGGTTTTTTTCCTGATAACCTTTTAATGCTTTTTGTAGTGTGGCTAATTGCTCTCGCTTTTGCGCAATCGGTATAGTTGCATCAGATTCAATTGAGCGAATTTGATTCTGTATAATCGTGATTGCAGCAGCATCTCCAGTGTCTTCTTTGTATGTAGTAGCCTCGGTAGAGCTTTCACTTTCTTCACCTTGAGTAATTAAGCGACCATTATATGCATCAGCGCCACCTATTCCCACCTCACTAGAAAAAGACAACGATACATTTGTGTACGCATTTTGCAATTGCTCAAAAGAGTTCTGTAGTACACCTAAAGCTTGTTCAAATTGTGGATCAAGATGCGTATCTCCATCCATGTACAAAACATTTAGCTGTTCAGCGCTAGATAAAATGTTATTTAAATGCTGAAATGCAGCAATAAAGGTATTACGCCGTGGTTCCAGTTCATCACTGTACGCCTTACTAATTGCATCTTTATCGCCAGATTGTTTAGCAATTTCAACAGCTTGTTTAGCAACGTCGTAACCATAAATGTGTGCATATTTATCTAGCAACGACTGAACGTTAGACACCTTGAATGTGCTCAATGCGTTAATAACGGATGTGAAGTTTTTAATATTAGTCAAACGCTGCACATTAAGGGCACGTAACGCAGACATGTCATTGGCTTCTAATGCTAAATTCGCTTTTTCTGCGTCCGATAACGATGATATGTCATCTGCCGATTTAAACTCATCGACTACACTGTTTTGCAAAATTTCATCTGCCGCTTTTTTGATTGAGTTTAAAGAATCAACGGCGGTTATATTTGTAGTTTTATTCCCATTGCGTAAAACAACATCAATGTCTCCACCTGCTTCATTGCCAGCATAGTTTGATACACGTTCAGCAACTGCTGGATTCTCATCAATTTGCGCAAGAAGCGAAAACAATGCATTAGTAATAGATTCTTTGTCGATATCAGGAATTTCTGACCGTTCTATCACTTCACCAATTTGACGCCCATATTTCGATAATACAGATAAAAACGACAGTTGATTAGTTTGATCAACTGAGCCATCTTCCGTGAACCCAAGAAAACGGCTGTTATCAATTGATTCACCTACAGCATCAATAATAATTTTTGGAATGACTGAATTTGCAATATACAGACCAGATTGTTTTTGAAATTCTCTAAAAGCATCCAAGTCCTTGGTAAGTAAGTTGCGTTTAAATGCTTGATCCCTATCACCAGCTGCATAGTACAGAAAATCTAATCCGACACTACGGAGTAACTGTTCTGTTTGTCCTGCTGTATCAAGAGTCTCATTGTTTACCAGATTACGAACTTGATTTAATGCTTGATTAAAGTAATTTTCTCCACGCCAAAAATCAACTAACATGGCAGGTAGTCCAGCATCTGCCAATGTCTTACGAGCAGCAACTACATCTGAAATTGTTGCTACAGCTCTTCCTAGTCGAACTTGCGCATCTAAGTTAAGGCCACTCAAACGTTTCATGTGCCACATTGTGTCGATGTGTGCAACGGCCTGTGGGGCAATACCACGCATATATAACGCTTCAGCTTTTGCGTCACGCTCTATGGTGCTTGACTTATCTGGTGTAATACCTAATGATTTTACAGCCCGTTTATATGCTTCTGTCGGTGAGATGCGATTACCAGAACGTAATAACATCTGATTCATACGACGAGCAATAGCACGAGTAGTCGCAGCTTCCTGTATAGATCTAGCGGAGAATAATGCTGCCCTCGGTAGATTATTGTTTAAATCATCAATTGTATATAACGTATCTACAAATCTAGCATCGCCATATAAGTCAGCAACTCGGCTAAGATAACTTATATTTGGTGTTGCTTCTGACATAGCATCGTCATATACAGACACGAGTGCATCAATGACTGCTTCTGTATTTTGATTTGTTGCAGCCCAGATGATTAATCCGCTTTTTACAGCTTGAGGCATTGACCGTGAATCACGAACATAAGTTTTAATAATGTCCGGTAGATCTTCAGCTGATGCTTGTTTGATTTCTTTCTGAACCGTAATAGCATTTTTAGTAGCAATGAATATAGACAGTTCTTCTTCATCTGCTATCGCACGTTTAAAAGGACGTAATAGTGGAGTTTCTTCAGATGGCACAAAATCGCTTAAGCGCTTATTCATCTCAGCTCTATCGTGATGTGTGTCAACAACAACTTGCGTCACGGGAGCTGTGTAACCCAGACCTTCTGGATCAGATAGTAACTTTACAGTAACTAGTTGGCCATCAGATTTAATAACTACTGCCTTTTGTCCATCACTACCGACCTTGAGTGGGTCAAAATTACCAATTACAACATCTCCGGGCATTACGTCGGCATCTTGCACTAATTCGTTTTGTTCGTTAAATCTAAATCCCTTGCTATTCGGTGGCGTATCAATTGCAATTGTCTCAGCAATTGCATTACGTAAAGCTTCTGCTTTATCTACATCAGGCAATTCAGAATCAATAATGTTTTTAGCTAATGCTATTTGTTCTGGGTCAAGCAATATACGAGTTGCAACACCAACGTTGTGTAAATCTAAATCAATATAACCTTCATTGGCATCAACTGATCGACGAGCTTGCGCTAATGTCCTAGCGTTGATTGCTTCTGGGCTGCGGTCAATCTGATTGGATGTTAACGGAGCCTTTGTACGTACGGACTTATCTCGTATAGGTTGTACGTAAATACTGCCATCTTGCAACTGAAATACGCCAACTGGATCCATAACTCCAAATGTAGAAATCAATCGCCCATTTACATCACGAACAGTGCCATCTTTACTTGTAAATGCGACACGGTCAGGAAAATCGGTGGATTCATAGAAATCCAATAAGTCGGCTGACTCGGCTTTATTAGTGTTCATAGCCTCAAGATGGCTACCAATTTCCGATGCTAACTTAGGCGATTGAACGGCTATTTCACGTGCAACTTGTATACTTGGTAATGACTCTTCGGTTACAGCATGTGTGACAGAATTGTAATTTTTTACGATAACAGAACCATTTGTTCGGAATCCGCCAATACTACGGATACTCTCACCGCCTACAGACTTCCACCGATTCATACCTAAAGGGTTTAATACATCTGGATTAATCGAAACCACGCGAGCTAAATCTTCTGCTGTGTGCAATCGATTTTTAGCCATGTTAGATTCAGAGCCAATGTCAATCAAATCGGATATGTCTTGATCGCCTTTGACAATTTCAGCTGATCTAAATGTGTGGCCATAACCAGACTTATGTGAGTTATACGCTATGTATTGTGGAGTTCCATCTTCTGCATCCTCTATGCGCACCGCATAGAACTTATTACCCTTGGATTGCACTGGAGCTTCAACAGTATCAGCTGGTTTAACCTCAGTAGTAACTTGTGATTGCTCCATTGATTTCTGCATTTCGGCAGCAATTTGTTTTTGTATTTCCGCAATCTGTGTTTTCCTAGCCGTTGGCTCCATCACATACAACTTAGGATTAATGCCGTGTTGTAATAATGGGTTATCATCTGGAAGTGGATTCTTATCACCCTTCTGACGCATAGACGAAATTAACTTATTAACTTCAGCCTGTGACACTTCACCAGTCTCGTGATTTAATCCTTTGCCTTCAGCAAGATTAATAAACATGCCTTCAATGGCATGTTGTGGCATCAATCGACCTTTAGTCATTTCTTCCATAGCAGGAGTCTTGACCATTTCATATATAGCCGATGCTACACGTTTAATGTCATCTGGATGCGCGTCTTTATTGCCAGTTAGATCGCTGTATCGCTTGGCAATATATTTTGATCGCCAATCACCTCCATCAACATAATCACGAGCCATATAGTACGCTTGTGCATTGATATCTACATTACTCATCAATGGCTTACCACGTAACGTAGGTTGAATTATCGGAGATATTGCCTTATGTGGACGTGTAGCACCAAATGTTAGAAGAGTTGCTTTTGCCAAATCAACTAATGTTGGTGGCTGGTAAATGCGATTACCTTGCTCGTCAGTTGCCTTGTCTGTAACAGCTCGATATGTTTGAGCAACTGGATGAAATACATTGTTCAACGCAAACGCAGCATCTGGACCTACTGTGCCAAGTAATTCAGCTTTCTGGCGAGCTAATCGTTGACCAGCAGCAGCAAATTTACCGGGTTCTTTTGCACCCGCACGAGAGAGCATACGGCTAACTTGATAAAGTTTTTTGGCATCTTTATAAAAACCTAATGTGCCACCACCAAACATTGCCATTGTAGTAGCTGTATCAGAAATGCCGTATGGGTCGGTCTGTTGTTTAATTGCTTGTTCTTGTGCATTTAAATCAACTATATTCCCATTTGCATCACGAGTTGTCATCGGAATAGCACCGACAGCACTAGGAATAGGTGATCCTAAAAACTCAGCTGTTTTGTTTGCAAACTCACCTTGTTCGGCTGTACCACCAAAGCCACGTACAACTTGACCGGGAACGCCAGCAGTACCTAGTGCACCTGTTGCGGAAGGTAATAACATACCTGCTGTCTTTAACTTATTGAATCCAATCATGGAACCAGCAACAGGGCGTAACGCACGTGCAAATATATTGCCAGTCATATTCATTGTTGCCATGCCAGCGCCAGCACTAAGTGAATTTAATACAGTGTCTTTAGCTGCTTGTCGCCATACTTGACGTGTTAAATTAGTTTCATCACCAGTTTTTTGTTGATACCAATCCATCAAACCCAATGTGTCATACACATCATCAGACACTTTTGCAGATTGACCAGATAAACTTCCTAACCCTCTTCCAACAATGTATTTTCCAGCTTGTCCACCCCAAATCAGCGGAGCTGCTAAAAGCTGTTCTGTGCCAGCACTAGATCCGTACATGGATTCAAGAAAAATGTTTTCCTGTCCAGTTTTTTCGGCTCCAGCGTAGTATTTTTGTTCGCCTTCATCAAATAATTTTTTTGCGTCATCAAACAGCCTGAAATCTGTTGCAACTGCGCCAGCATTAGCTATAGTGCGCATTGCACCAAGACCTAATCCCGCAACACCACCAGCTACATTGCTGATATCACGTTGCATTAAACTTAATGGGCTAGTTGGGTTTTTCTGTGCTAGTTGATTCCGTTGGACCGTCATTTGACGCACTCGGTCCTTACGTGCATATATTATGTCATTGGGATCTGTATATGGTGCAAACTGACGCCCGGTAACAAGTTGGCCACCGTCTACTGGTTCAAGACCTTCTCGCTGAATAACCTTTAATTTCTTAGCCTCAAGCAATCGCCGTGAAATTAAATTACTTCCTTTTTGATATTCCTTATACGTAATATGACCTTTGTCTAGTGCATCACGTAAGTCTCTATCCTCAGTATAAAAGCCTTATGTTTTCCATTTATTACTTGATAGTTTATTAATGATTTCTGGATACTGTTTTTCACGAAATTGCTTTTTGGCTTTTTCGTTTTCTTCATCTGCTTTTGCTTGTGTCCATTCACCTAAATTACGAGCATTCTTTGTTGTTAACTTAGGTGATTTCTCACCCATATCTAACGCTTGCCTAAAGTACGAACGAGTCTTAGGTTGTGTCTTCACAATGGGTTTACGCATATGTCATTATCTCACTATCTTAGTGTTGCAAGCCAGTCCTTAATTGCTTTCTGTGCATCATCTACTGGCTTTGAATTAGGTCTGCCACCTTTAGCGGGTTCCGGTTTCAAATATGTTTTTTTAATATATTCAATTGCGGCATTATTTGCCTGTGTTTTAATTCCATACATCTTTCTATTACGGTCTTCTATTTGCTGAATAGTGTTTGCAGGAGATCCAACCATTATGGCGTCTAGGTTACGAGAGGCTATTGAGCCACGTTGCTGATAAAAGGCTTGAACAATTTTTACTGGTACTCGCGTAGCCTGACTTACGCTTTCAGTTCCCATAAGTACGTCTTCAATTTTTGCAGTAGGTTTACCTAACTCCTGTGCTAATGCAGCATCTGAGGAAGCTACATTCTGCACATCTAGGCGAATAGCATTTGAGTCGTCCAGTTTTTGTTTTACAGTTAATGCCTCTGGCTGCGTTCTTGCTGTTTGAGTCAACTCTGCTCGCCTAAAAGCTTCTTTTGCGTCGTATTTTAATTGAAATACTTTAAATGTAGCGTCACGATAAGCTTCCATGTCTTTTACAATGGTATTCAATGAGTCTGTTCTAGCTCGTCTTGCCTCTTTAATTTGTTCTAATATTGCATCATCTTGTTTCAATAAAGGCGCTAATGCAGAATTTAAACGCATTCTTTGTTCAGGTGTTAATGTTGCATAAAAATTTGTTTTTGGCGTTACAACATCATTATCATCTACACTAACTGGCCAAATTGATTTGTCCGGACCTAGCATTAATTCTAATGATTTTTCCGCAGATATATGCCGTCCAAGACCTGCAGTTGCGCCTTGAGTTAACGCTGCTTGTATTTTAGGCATTTCTGCCTCAATAAACTTACCAGCATTTAAACCTACAGAAGATGGCTGTACAACTACGCCAGACCTTACTATACGATCAATACCCTCAAATGTCGGTATCGCTTGTGTCCTATACGATATATCTGGCATATCGTAGTAATTTAAACCCATGCCACCCAAGCCATATGCTTTAGCAGCTCCCAAGACCGCTTCAATATCTTCTGTTGTTGGGGCTGGTAACGGAAACTGATCTGTACGTGTAACTTTGCTTGAAGGCACACGTTGAGCAGGTGTACCAGCTGGTGCAGCCGCACCACCTTGAGCGCCTGTAACTCCTGTAGTACTTGTAGTAGTTGTAGTGGTTTGACTACCTGCACCTGCACCTGCACCTGCACCTTGGTTAATCGTTGGTTTTACATTACCGTTGTATCTAGCAATATATTTAGATGGATCTTTTAATCCGGGTACGGTTGATAATCTACCCGTCAATACAGTTGGTAGATTTTCTAATTCGCCATTAACTATGTCGTATTCATTAATAAGCAATTCTCGTGCTGGTCCACGAGTTGTTGCTATTTTTGCAGCCAAATTTGCTAATTGCGCTCGCTTAGCTGTTCTTTGTTCTTCTATTTGACTCGTAATGGTGTCTGCATCTACATCTGGTTTCCCAAGCGCCTGTGTAATCCCCAGATCACGTACTGGAATATTAGCATTGTAATCAGCAGTGTTGCGTTCAAATAAAGTCTTCTCACGTTCAGCTTGGGCAGCAGCCATTTCAGCCTGTTGCTGTTGCAATTTAAATGCCCTATCAGATTCAGCAGTTTGTTGTTTTTGTTGTAAATATTGCTCGCGTTGTTGATTTCGTTGATCTGCACCTTGTTGTAAAGATTGCAAAAAACCAAGAAGTGCTGATGCTCCCGCCTGACTACCTTTTAATGCCATTGTTTTGTTTAGCCTCCTGTAAACGGTCTATTCATGTTGCGTATGCGAGCATCTGTTTCTCTAGCACGTAATCCATAATCACGATCAGCATTGCGTTGATTAATATATTGTCCACCAAGTGCACCAAACTGACTTGCAATCTGATTCCGTTGATTCTGATTTGCAGCATCCAATTCCATCTGCTGTTGCGCTTCACCCATGTATTGATTGTATAGATTATTTGACATTCCAAAGGCAGTGTTAAATCCCTGATTTGCCATACCTTGATATGTATTCATACCATTACCTGCTAAGCCAAGTGCCTGATTACGTCTCGCATCAGCCCCCATAGCATATTGAACAGCCCCTTGTGACATTGCCTGTGAGATTGGATTATTGTAAAAATTATCCTGCATTTGATAGTTCGTCATGCCGGATCCAAGGTTTAGTACATTAGGCATCGCATTATATTTAGCTTGTGCCTGAGCAGCATTACCAGTAATTGCTCCCATCTGAGCACCAGCGGATCTCAACATTGCATTTGTTGCATCTGGATTGTTTAATCGCTCCATTTCATTTTGCAATCCACGTGCATACATATTAGAAAACTGATTAGCCTGTGCTTGGTTTTTTTGTCCCAGTTGATACTGCTGATTTTGAATGTTTTGATTATATAATCGCTGTTGAGATAACTGATCCTGATATGGATTTCGCTGCTTACCAAACAACGAGCCAGCAGCGTTTCCCAGTAATGTACTTCCTAAACCAATTGCATATGCTGGAATCATAATTTTCTCCTACTGTAGAACGTACCATATACCTGCGCCCGTTGAATCTATCTGCGCAACAAGCGTAACTGTTTCATATTGTGCCACTGGCCATGCTTTAGCTGCTGGTTTAGCTAACGTGTCTCCGCTTGCAGCAACAGCAGAAACCTGATTGGCACTTACATCTGTTTTGATTATATGTATAAATTGACCATGTGCATAGTATGCA
>Ga0172367_10007704_pt1 | contig 12243 bp, 15 predicted proteins | sample Lak10m_FD_114542 | JGI IMG/M metagenome (GOLD analysis project Ga0172367, IMG submission 114542) | Freshwater microbial communities from Kabuno Bay, South-Kivu, Congo - kab_022012_10m | ecosystem: Environmental > Aquatic > Freshwater > Lake | place: Democratic Republic of the Congo: South-Kivu...
GAAGCAACTGAAGAAACAAATGTATAAATAATTCTTTTATTTTTATATAATAAATATAAATGAAGGCGATAGCAATATTTATTTTATTTTTAGGAATGATTTTAATTGTTAAAGGTTATTATAGTAAAAAATATAAAAAACTTTCACAACCAAAGGTTATAATTAAATATGTACCGAGAAGCGAATACGAAGAACAATTATCTGATGAACAACGATTAGGCGATTTTTATAAAGGAATGTTTGAAAATACTCAACCTAATTTATATAAAAATTATTAATATAAATTAGATATAATAATGAAATTAAATGATATAGGTGCATTACTTTTAATTGCCATTAATAATAATACACAAAAAAATAAAGATTTATTAATGTTAAAAATAGATGATAATAAGAAAAATATTATTGCAAATACTGATTTATTAAATAAACAAAAGGAGTTTTATTTAAATAATTATGAATTAAAAAGAGAACAGAATAATGCTATTTATGAAGAATATTTGCATAATAGAAGATTATTATTAAATAAATGGAAAATGACAAATAAATTGCAAGACTTGCAACAATTAGTTATTTATCCTATGCCTAAATTATATGACATTGATGAAACTTATACATATGATATTATTACATCAAAATTAAAATAATTCGTCTTCTTCATTAGAACCAAAACCTATTAAATATCCTATTATCGATGTTATATAACCTATTATATAAAATACATATTGAATATTGCTATTTATAGTTTCTAATATAGTTGTAAGTATTGTAAATACTTTTAATAAATTACTGCTAAAAAGAATAATCATTTCGCCAAATAAATATAAGAAAAATGAAATAATATTTCCTATATGATTTAAAAACCATCCTATTATATTAAAAAATACACCTATTAAATCAAATAATGGTTTAAGTTGATTAAATAAATTAATAAATACTGATATGATAACCATAAAAGTTTGCCATAATACAACAAAAAATTGAACGAATGATGAGCCAAACTCATTTAAATTACTTTCATCCATTATTTTTATTATTCTATTATTTATAGATTATATATAAGAATTATGGAACAAAAAAAGTTTAATTTTAATTTTTTAGCGTTTATTATTGCGTTTGCAATAGGAATGTTATTCGTTTATTTATCTGCACCAAAACCACGCATTATTATTAAATATCCAACACCTTATAATGCTGATAAAATCGTTTATAAAAATGAAAATGATATTTGCTACAAATACAAAGTTAATGAAATTAAATGTACCGATAAATCTATTGAACAACCAATTATTTAATTATAAATAATTATAAATAATTATAAATAATTATAAATAATTATAAATAATTATAAATAATTATAAATAATTATAATTAGATATAATCATTGTAAATGTTAAACTTGAAAGCAATTATTCAGCGACTTTTATATACAAATATGGGTCAGTTATTTATAAGTAGTTTATTTGGCATATCATTGGCTTTATTATTTAGAAGAGTTTGCAAAGAAAATTGCGTTATGTATATTGCTCCAAAAGCCGAAGAAATTGAAGGTAAAACTTTTAAATTAGAAGATAATTGTTATAGTTATTCGACAGTTAGTGTTAAATGCAATGATAAAACTATTAATTCTTATGAAGGTAATCGAACTGCTGATAATCAAATAACAGAACCAACATTTTTTTCGAAATTATTTGCGTAATTTTATTTTTTTATTTTTATAGCTATTTATTATATTAAAAATGAATATGACAACCAGTTTAGATAATATTCCTTTAAAAACGAATAAAAATAATGAAATGAATGATGACGATAAAGATGACCCAATGGTAAAAGATATATTAAATGAGTTTCAACAGGAATTAGAAATAAATACAAGAACACAACCAAAAGAAGATTATCAAATTAATTATCCTAAACCTCAAGATTCAAATAATGATATGTATGACCCGCCAAGAAAAATTAATTCTAGAAATAGATATAACAATCAATCTTATTATAATCAAGATTATATTAAAAAAACTGGTATAATTATTATCATAATTACAATTATATTCTCCCCATTTTTTTTAACATTAATTGTTGAAAAATTACCAATTTCATTATCCGAACTTTTTGAAAAGTTTGATTTATATATAAGACTCCTATTATGTTTTATATTTATCTATATCCTATATTTTTATAAAATACTCTAATTTTTATCTTCGATTTATATCAACATCAAGATTAACATCTGCATTTAATCTATTTTGATTATTTTTATTTTCATTATAATTATCATCAATAGTTGTTTTATCATATGCTGAATAATGAACTAAATCAGAGTTTAAACCCTGAATACCATAAGCATTTTCTACATTTTTAATTTCAGTATAATAATTAGTTTCATCATAAATATTATTCTGTGCTTTTAATAATAATTCATTTGATATATATGGCATTTCTATGCAATTTTCTTCATTATTAAATCTTTCATAATGATTATTTGTTGATTCTATTTTTCTATTTTTTGTAGGTGCAACATCGCCAACAAAACTATCAACCTCATTTACATTAAATGATGTATATGCCTTTAATAATGGTTCATTTAAATTATTGCTAGGTGTTGCATTATTTTTATTAATCATTTTTTGATAATATTTAAAATACACAACTAAAAATATACATCCTAATAAAAATCCAATCATTTCATCAATAACTATAATTATAATTATTATAATAATAGCTATTAATAATTGATTTATTTGCGTATTTAAAATAATCGGGATATCAAAATCAAAAAATATCGATAATATTAATATTACGAAAAATAATATACGAAAGAATAATAATAACATTCTTTTATAAAATACATATAAAATTAATTTAAATTATAAATAATTGACGATTAAATGGAAACTTATTTATCTAATAGAGGATATGCTATTAATAAAAATGATACTACTAAAAAAATTGTTAAAGATATTATTAAAGATTTAACTGTTTCTCCTATTCTTATGCCTAATAATGCTTCTTTTAATACTACTGCTAAAGAATATCCAATTTATCTTGAAAGTGATAATAAGATTTATATTCCTAAATGTTATGGATTGCAAAAGTATGGCATCCCTACTCACGATAATTTACAATCAGGTCTCGATTGTCCTAATTTGATTTTTAATGGAACTTTGCGTGATATTCAAAAAATACCTATTGATAATTTTATTAAAGCAGCTAAAGATCCAAAACAATTGGGTGGTATTATTAGCGTTCCTTGTGGATTTGGAAAAACTATTATGGCTATTTATATTGCTTGTTATTTTAAAAAGAAAACTTTATTTATTTCTCATAAAGATTTCTTAAATGAACAATTTATAACTAGTATCAAAGATTTCGTACCGAATGCTAAAATTGGTAAAATTAAACAAAGCAAGATTGATATCGAAAATAAGGATATAGTTATTGCTACCTTGCAATCTCTTGCATTAAGAGATTATGATAGTTCTATTTTTAAAGATTTTGGATTAGTTATTATTGACGAATGTCATCATATTGCTTCTGAAGTGTTTTCACGTGCATTTCGAAAAATGAATATTCGTTTAACATTAGGTTTATCGGCAACATTAAATAGAAAAGATGGATTAAGAAAAGTTTTTGAATGGTATTTGGGCAAATCCGTTTATATGCATAAAACTGATAAGAGTACGAGTGATATGATTGTAAGAGTTCATAAGTATTTTTCACCAGCTAATGAATATAGTTATATTAAAACCTTTTATAATGGACAACCTAATATATGTTCTTGTATCAATAATATTACAAGTTATATGCCAAGAACTTTATTAATAATCGAAATACTTCAATCAATTTTAAAAGAAGAACCAAACAGAAAAGTTTTAATTTTATCAGAAAGAAAAAAACAATTAAGCGATATTGAAGAATTGATTAAAGAAAAAAATATTGGCAGTTATGGTTATTATGTGGGTGGAATGAAAATGGCGGATTTAGATATATCGGCTACTAAACAATTGATTTTAGCAACATATCAAATGAGTAGCGAAGGTTTAAATATTCCAACCTTAAATACATTAATTTTAGCAAGCCCTATTAGCGATATTCAACAATCCGTTGGACGTATTTTGCGAGAAAAAAAAGAAGAAAGAAAATATATGCCTTTATGTATTGATATTTTTGATGAACTTTCTGTATTTAAAAATAAAGGTTTTAAACGACTTAAATATTATAAAGCAAATGGTTATATAATTAAAAATTATTTCGAAAATAATATCGTTGAATATAATTCTTCAAATGAAGATAATGATAATAATAATAAAAATAAAAAAGCTGATATTACTTGTTTTATTAATGATGACGATGATTAAAAATTAAAAACCTTATTATAATTTAGATTAGTTTTTATGAATAATTTTCTTTTAATAATACTTATTGTTTTACTTGTATTTATTATCACATTCTTATTAATTAACAGCAATTCTAATAATATTATTAAAAATAATTTAAATAATAATAATAACAACAATAACATTAATAATAAAGTATTTAATAATAATAGCGATTTATATAAATATAAAAACAATGAAAATGAAGATGATAATAATATAATAAATGTTCAAGGATATACAAATGAATTAATGTATAGTTCCGAAAATCTAAAATCAGGCGATTACGTCGATCAATTTAAATCAATTGATATTAACACTAAAATTACTCCAAAACCCGCTTGCTCTTATAGTGATATACCAATTGCTAATATTAACGTTAATTTTCTTTTAGATAAATGCAATTAAATAATTATCAATAATCATTAACAGTTTGAACACTAATAATATTATTGTAAATATTTAAATATTGATATGTGTTTTTTCCAAATGAACGCGATAATCCAGTATCACAATACCATATTTGATTATCATATAAAGATATATGGTCTAATGCAGTATGTCCTAAAAACATATATGATACATTCAATTCTTTAAATAATTCTCTTGTTTCTTCTATTTTATTTAAGTTTCTATTCCATAATATACCTTTCGAGCTTAAAATGATATAATCAAATATTTCTTTATCTTCAATATCAATTTTATTGTTTTCTAAATATTTTTTCCAAAGATAATTAATATAAAATATATCTTTGTTATATTTTTTTAATAGATTTAAATGTTCAATATCCAATTTAGCGTGGCAAAATAATAAATCTTTTATTTTTATTATTAATGGTCTATTTGCTAATATTAATGCCATTGATCCTTTTGCTTTAAATAACTGTTTCCTTAAATCATCATAGCTATTATCGGAAACATATGAAAAGTCCCCAATAACATTCATTAATTCGTGATTGCCTATTAATGAAATACAATAGCCATCTTTTGCACGTGCAATATTATTTAAATGTTCTGTAAAATATATCATTTCATAATCTTTTAAAACTTCCCAATTTTCATCCGTATTTCTATTTAAACTATCAATCTGATCGCCTAATTGAACTATTATTGTATTTGGTTCAGCAATCCATTCATAATTATCATTTATAATTTTACTATCAATTAATATTTTTTTAAATCTCTTTATATCCCCGTGTACATCACCAATTACAATTATTCTATTAATATTATTCATATTGTTTACATAATTATTAAACATTTTTATAATTTATATGTATAATAATAAAAATAATAAAAATACGATTATAATCAAAAAAATAAAAAATGATTTTAATTATTTTATCGATTAAATGTAATTTATGTTTATTTATATTAGAACTAATGAATGGTTCAAACAAAATAATGTTTATAAAGTAGGAATTACAACATCAATAAAGGATAGAAGTAATAACTATATTACTGGTGAAATTGTTAAAGGTTATTATGTTAAAATATTTAATTTAAATAATATAAATAAAAATAAATTACATTTAATCGATAAAATAATTAAAATAAAGTTTAAAAAATTAAATGTTTATAATGACGGTGGAACAGAGTTTTATGAAAAATCAATTATTAATGAAATTGAAAAATATTTAACTAAAATTAATATTTCATTTACAACTATAAATGAAGATGAATTAAAACGAATTAACAGAAATAAAAATATCAAAAATAATTTTATTAAACTTATTTATAAATATATCGATAGTTTAAATGAATTAGAAGAATTGGAAGAATTAAATTATTGTTATAATGATAATGATAATTATCAAGATAAATTAAGAGATTATCAAGAAATAATTATTAATGAATGTTTATTAAATATTAATAAAGATAATCGCGTGTATATGTCATTAGCAACTGGAGGAGGTAAATCTAAAATAACTTATAGTATTTTTAATGAATTGTTAAATAAACAAAATAAAAATACAATTATAATTTTTACACCAAGAATTAACATATGTAATCAAAATATCCAAAATAAATATTTAAATATATTATTAGATGAGTATTTTATATATAATAAAGATAATTTAAATAAAATAAAAAATACTGATAATAATATAATTTGCTGTTGTATTAATTCAATAAAAAAAGTTGCAAATATAATCAAAACAGCTGATTTAAAAAATGTTATTATTTGGTTTGATGAAGCACATTATGGAATTGATAATTGGCTTATTAATTCAAATATTGATAAAGATTTTATATTAAATGATAATAATTATATAAAATATCGTATATTTACATCAGCATCACCTGATAAAGATTTAATTACTAAAAATAATAAAATCTTTGGCGAGTTTATTAATCCTATTAAAATTAAATATTTAATGGATAATGATTGGTTATGTAAATTAAATATTTATATATATAAGGACGAACTTTCGCAAGAAATATCAGAAAATAACACAAAAATATTTATTGACTTTTTAATAGATAGATTTATTGAAAAGAATGTTGGATTATGTTTTTCTAATAGTTGCGATAATGCATTAGAATTATTTATAACTCATTTAGAATTATTTAAAAAAGATAATAATATACCTAAACCATTTCTATTATTAAACTCTATTAAAATTGATGAATATATCAACTATAATAAGATTTCTCATAAAAACAATGATTTATTTAATATTAGGGAGTTTGAAAGAGAAGATGATGGAAAACGAATTGGCTATATTGTTAAAATGTATTCAATGGGTTATGATAATAAAGATATAGATTTATTGATATTTAAAGATCCGAAAATGTCAGATAAGGATATTATACAATCAATTGGTAGAGGATTGCGTCCCGATGCCTTAAAAGAAAATGGGAAAAATTATAATAAAAATACAGATATAATTCTTCCTGTATATATTAATAATATTGTCGATGATGCTAATAAGTTTGATAAAATTAAAGAAGTTCTTAAATATCTTTTATTAGAAGTTGAATTAAAAATGAAAAATATTAATATTATTAGTAAAAAGAATAAAAAAAAAGAAATTGAAAATATTGAAATTATTGATGATAAAGAAATTGATTTTATTAAAGATATCGAATCAATAATGTATGAAATACAAAATACGATTAGAGTTTGGACACAAGAATCAATAATAAGACAATTAAAATATAATGATATTAATGATTACACAAATTATTTAAAATATATCAATGAAAATCCTCAATTAAAATTACCAAGCAATTTATATGAACTATTTCCATTATTTAATTTTAATGATACATATAAAAATAATTTAAGTCCATATTATACACGTGAAGAATGTATTAATAATATTGATAAATATAAAAGAATATTGACTTATAATAAAACAATAAATAAAAAAGATAATAAATCTTTATTAAAGTTTCTTGTTAATTGTGATACAAAAATACCAAACCAATGTTTATGGAATTATTATGGAGGTAATAAAGAAGATTTTATAATATTTGTTTAAAATATTCTTCCGCTTTTTTCTTATTATATTCAATTTCTTTTTCCAGATTATTAATAACCTCATTATTATAATCAAGATATTCAACAATTTCATTTTGTACTTCCAATGAAGGAATTGGGATTTTTAAATTATAAAAGTTTTCTTGATTAATTCCAAGTTGTGCAACACCTTTTGCAATATTTAATAATTCTAATTGAATTGAGTATAAATAATAATACATATATTTTTTAATTATTTCTTCTTTTAATATTAATGTCCATCCATGATGATTTAAAAAGAATTTATTTTTTTCATATCTTATACAATCTGAAGATATACCATCTTTTGCTATAATTATATCATCTTCTCTGTTATATTGATTAATATAAAAACTTATATTTCCACCACCATAAACAGGATATTGACCTTGTATTTTCATATCAGATTTTATATAAGTTCCTTGATTAACTTTACAAACTTCTCCCAATGTTTTTATTTCGACTTTCTTAAAGCTTAAAATAATATTTAAATGTAATTCATTTATTTTTTTAAGTTTATCAATTTTATTTTGATTATCTTCATTTATTTCATTTAATTTATCAAGAAAATTAACAATAATTTCTTGTTTTTCTAATGAAGGAATTGAGATTGTTAATTTTTCTAAATCTTTTGAATATACGTGAGGTTGTCCTGAACCTGATTGTAATTTATAGATGTTATTTTGTATATATTTTAAATAATAATATAAATATATATTATTTAAATTATTATATATAGGTATTATTGTAAAGCAATCACTTGCCCATATTTTTTTGTTATATTTACTAATATAACCTGCACTTCCACTTGAAGAACATAAAATAGTATTTTCTTCACAATTATAATTATTATGAAATCCTATTGGTTTTTTACCTCCACCAATAACAGGATAATCGCCATTAATTAATTCAGCCTTTGTAATATTTTTACCATTTTTAAACTTACAAACTTCACCCAATGTTTTTATTTCAATATCTTCACTATATTTAATTTCTTTTTCAATTGTAGTTAAATTAAAATGTAAATTATCATTTAATTTTTCAAAGCCCATATGTTTAACTTCATTAGCACTAATATCAAGATATTCAATTTCTTTATTATAATTATCGTTTATAATTTTTTTAATTATAAGTGCCTTTGTTTTAATACTTGTATTAGTAAAAGCTCCTCCGTTAATTGTGATTACTTTTAATAATTGGCAATTATCAATAATTAATTTGCGAATATTTAATGAACTTTTGCCAATCATTATTTCGCCATCTGGTAAAATAATACAAGCTATCCCATTATCTTTTAATAAATAAATAATATTTTGAATGAATAATTGAATACCAGTATTTGATGGTAAAGTATAAATATCTTTAAACTTTAATGATGATGATGGATAATTATGATTTTTATAATTATTAAAATCATTTTCTAATTGTTTATAATTAGTTTTAGTGCTAAAAGGAGGATTGGTGTAAATAATATTGAATTTTGTTCCTTCAAATAAATAAGGGTTTTCAATTAAACTATTACATCTCTTAATGTTTTTATTGCAGGAATTTGTCGATATCATCAATGACACGATGCCTAATTTCATTGTATCGTTTTCAATCTCGCAACCATAAATATTTTCTTTTTTAATTTTTGATTTACAAGCATTATATGTATAGCATAATAAGCCACCAGTGCCTAAACAGGGGTCATATAAGGTTAATTCATTACCATTTAAATCTTCAATCAATTCTTTAAATCCGCAATCATTAATAATAGATTTAACAATTTCACGAGGTGTGAAGAATTGACCAAGTTCTTTTGAATTTCGATTACCTTGATATTTTAAAAACTTTTCGTGAATATCACCATTGAATGATTGAACTTCGTCAATTACAGTACTACTAATATTAAACTTTGAAATAATTGTTATAATTTCTTGAATTGCATATTTATAATCACAATTCAATATACAATCCTTTGTTGAATAAATATCTGGAAAAATCTTTGATAAACATTCTTCAACAAACGTTTTCCATTCATCATTTATATCTCTAGTTTTATCTTTTAATGTAATTATTAGAGAAATATTTTTGAGATATTCAATATAATTTAAATATTCTTGAATTGTATCTTTAACATTTTCATCATCAATATTATCTATATTTTCATTATAATTAATTTTAAAATCTATTAAACAATCAATTGTATTCTTATAATTTTCAATTAAACTAATAATATATTCATTATTATTGTTGTAAAGATAATTAATAATTTTAATTGTAAAGAACTTCATAATATCATTTTGAGCTTTGCTACCTGTAATTCCTTTTGTATATAAATAATTATGACATTTATCAATAATTGTTTCTAACGAAGAATAATTTTCTTCATAAGATTTTTTTGGTTGTTCATCATTATTTTTAACATTTTTATTTAATAAAGTAATTAAGGTTTTAATAGCTTTTGGTTTATTTGCTTTTGTTAAATATTCTAATTTCAATTCTTTGCATTTTTCAATTAATTCATCGTGTGATAATTTGTTATAATCCATTCTTTTATAAATAATATAATTAAAGTATTAAATCATTTTTTAATTTAAAGAAAAAATAAATTACAAAAAATAATAATTTTTATATCAATTCTTCAAGTAATTTTTGTAATTCATTTTGATTATTTTTATAATAATGATAATAATTGTTATTTAACAATAAGCAAATAATATCATAAGTAATATTTCCGTACATATAAATTAGATAATACGTAGATAATGCAATTTTCATAAAAATAATATAATGATATGTAAAATCATATATCCATAACTTAAATATATGGATAAACGTAGAAAATGCTGTTATATCAATCATTTATTTATTTATAATAAATCAATTTTTATTTTCAGAAATAATTTTAATTATATGATTTAATTTTTCTTCAATTCTTAAAACTATTTCCTCAATTTTATTTTTAGAATTATTTTTATTATTTATTTTCGTATTTGTTTTGTTTTGAGAAATAGATTTTTTAATTTTATCATCTATTTCCATTTTATTTATATATTTCATAATCATTTCTTTTTCAATATTATATTCATTCGATAAATCATTTATATCTATATTATCATTCTTATATCTTTCATATATTATTTTTGATATGATTCTACATTTAATTCCATTTATTGTACGTTTGTGCAATAAAGCAATTTTATCATATGGTTCTTTATTTTTAATTTCTTCTAATAATAAATTATCCTCTTCTGCTAACCATTTTTTCCCAACATTTGTTTCATTTTCATTCATAATAAATAAATTATAATAATCAAGTTTTTAAATCAAAAAAAATAAAAAATGAATTATCTTTTATTTATATATAAATAAAAATGAATTACGATGATACAGATTATGAAGAATTGTATGAAGATTTGTATGAATATTATTATAAAGAATACGATAAATATGAATATTATGAAATAAATCCGTTTGATAGATGGTATTATGAAAAAAAAACATATGACGATTACGATTATGATAAATATCTTAATATTCAAGAAAACTTAAAATATATGTATGTTGATTTATTTTAAATATTTTTTAGTATAAACATCAATTAATATATTACTACTTTCACTATATTCTTTATTAATTATTATATCTCCATCTTTATTTTCTTCTAAATTATTATTTGTTATAGATAATTTATGTTGTTCTTGCTGATTTTCATCTTCAAAACCAGTGAGGTTTCGTGCTATATTTGTATCAAGAGTTTTTATTTTAATAATATTTAATAATGTTAAAATTAATTTATCCATATTATCATTGTCTTCTTGTTTATTTAATTTTAAAAACTCCTTCCAATCATTTGCAAGATTTGATATTGTATTTTTATTTTGTGCATTTTTAATATATTCAATAATATTATCTATTGTATATTTTTCTTTTTCATTTTTATTTTTTGAATTATTAAAATTTGTTGCATATACCAATTTATCGTTATAATCTTTTAAAAATGTTTTTGTGATATCAATATTATATAATTTATTTCTTGGACAAATAATTATTTCTTTTAATTTTTCTTTGTTTTCATTTAATATATCAAATAAATTAGTCGTAGCATTAAAATCTATATATATTTTATTATATTTCTTTAATATATTTTTAATATTATTTTTATTATCATCTTCTTCATCTTCTCTATTCATACATAAAATATCTTCTGGTTTTTCAACTGTATAATATGTATTTATAGTTTTTGTTTTGCTAATTTTATCATAAGCATTTTTATAAATAATTTCTTCATCTTTTATTTTATTTATACTATCATAATTTATTTCATTAATAGCTCCTCTCATAACAAAATATTTAATTTTATTTTCTTTTTTATCA
>Ga0172367_10007705_pt1 | contig 12240 bp, 13 predicted proteins | sample Lak10m_FD_114542 | JGI IMG/M metagenome (GOLD analysis project Ga0172367, IMG submission 114542) | Freshwater microbial communities from Kabuno Bay, South-Kivu, Congo - kab_022012_10m | ecosystem: Environmental > Aquatic > Freshwater > Lake | place: Democratic Republic of the Congo: South-Kivu...
GAAGGCAAGAAGATCGCAAGCATGGCCGAGGTGTATCACGCACAAATTGCACCTCACCTGTATTGCGGTCCGGTAGTTGCAGCAGCAAACATTCAGTTGGCAACATGCACGCCTAACTTCCTGATTCTTGAAACCATTCAGGGCTGGCAGGGTTTCCATTCCGAACTAGTGAAAACGTCAATCAGGTTCGAAGGTGGATTCATCATTCCGCCAACAGAACCTGGTCTCGGCATCGAACTCAATGAAGAAGTTGCGATAGCCCACCCGTATACGGGTAGCGAATTGCATCTGGAGATGAGTTCGGTTCCAGCAACGTTGCTTTAACTCGTGATGCATACTTCGTCCTCTCCGCTGTGGCAGGACGAATTGGCACCTTCATTTCGGCAGCAATTGCTGAACGACCTTGATGTTGATGTAGTCATTATTGGTGCTGGCTATACGGGGTTATGGACTGCTTATTACCTAACTCTGTTAAACGTGGGACTGTCTATTGCAATAGTTGAAGCAGAACGAGTGGGCTTCGGTGGTAGTGGTCGAAATGGTGGCTGGTGCAGCGCATTCCTGCCAATGTCGCCAATGGAAATGGCAGAGCAACATGGCAAAGATGCAATGCAATTCATTCAGCGTGAAATGTTTGCGACAATTACAGAAATTGCTCGTGTAACGACGCTAGAAGGCATCGACTGCGATTTCCATCAGGGCGGCACAGTTACCTCTGCATCAAACACTGCGCAAATTCTGCGAGTGAGGGATTACGTTGCGCAATGGCACGCCGCAGGATTTGACGAGTCGGTAATCCGCTGGGAAAACGCTGACGAAATTGAAACGCGCTTGCGAACCTACAAGACCTATGGGGGGATGTTCAGCCCGCATTGTGCAGTGATACATCCGTGGAAACTAGTGCAGGGATTGGCTCGAGTACTGGAGTCGCGTGGAGTTATGGTCTATGAGAAATCGCGTGTTTTAAATGTGAAGCAACACTGCGTTCAAACAACTCATGCGCAGGTAAGAGCGCGTTGGGTTGTACAAGCAGTTGAATCGTTTGCTTCACAACAAAAGCAAACGAAACGCAGTCTTGTTCCTTTATATTCGCTGATGGTGGCAACTGAGCCGGTCCCTGCGCATGTTTGGAATGAAATCGGTTGGAGCGGTCGAGAGACTTTTGCTGATGGCCGCAATATGGTCACCTATGCGCAACGAACTGCGGACAATCGAATTGCATTCGGTGGTCGTGGAGCTCCGTACCACCTAGGTTCGCGAATTTCTCCAAGGTTTGATGTGAATAAACAAATTCATGAACGATTGCGCAAAACTGTTCGCGAAACGTTTCCTGCACTCGGCGATGTGAAATTCACCCACCAGTGGGGTGGGCCAATTGGCGCGCCACGTGACTGGCATGCATTCGCCAAAGTTGACCACAAAACTGGATTGTGCTCAGGAGGGGGATACGTTGGCGATGGTGTCGCCTTGTCAAACTTGATCGCGCGAACCCTGGCATATCAAATATCCAATGCTGATAGTCCACTCACTGAATCATTGTTAGTCAATCATCATGCGCGCTCGTGGGAGTTAGAGCCCATTCGATGGTTAGGTATTAATAGTCTCCTGAAGCTGACTGAAATCGCAGATAAACGAGAGCGTCGGTCAGGTACACCAGCCTCTCGCATTATCGCTTTTCGTGACAGATTTCTAGGCTGAAGTTGCCATAATGCATACATGACAATTTCATTTCGCGCACTCGAAATTCCTGCATCCGAACTCGCTGAAAAGCCACTAGGTCAACCATCTGCCGAACCATTGACCGGCGAGATCTTGACTCGTGCTCAAGTATTTCTCGACAACGAAACCGTTACATCGGGAACATGGGAATGTGAGCCAGGTGCATCGCGTTGGGAGTTCACCACACGCGGCGAAGTGATTTACGTAATTAAGGGCAGCATGACCGTGCATGAAGACGATGGCGAACCTGTCTTGCTCACAGTTGGTTCAAGTTGCATCTTCCCAATTGGCTGGAAGGGTGTGTGGACCGTTCACGAAACACTGCGCAAAGTGTTCGTGGTCTATCGCACCGCGTAATTCGAATCGTTAACGACTAGCGGCTACGGCTTCAGCAGCCGCACGAATTCGAGAACCAGCTTCGCGCAGAACCGCTGCGTCATTTGTCAGTGCAAGACGAATGTGTCCTGCGCCGCCTTTGCCGAAGCTTTCGCCCGGCATCACCACGATGTCGTGCTCGTTGATCAACTTCCACGCGAACTCTTCGCCTGACATTCCTGTTTCACGAATGTCCACCATGATGAACATGCCACCTTCAGGCATGCGCGCCTTTGCCGCAGTTGACCCATCGAATGCGTTGACGAGTTGATGCGCGCGTTCACGAAACGCAGAACTCAGTCGCTCTACTTCCGGGTGGCGCTGCGAGAGGGCAACTGCAAGTGCGTCTTCGATGAATGGCTGCGAGCCAAACAACATTGCTTCAGCAACGAGCACAAGTCGCGGCGTGACCTCGGGCGGGGAAGCGATCCAACCCGAACGGAAACCTGGCAGTGCATGTGACTTTGAAATGGACGACACGGCAAGTGTGCGATGACGAAGTTGCGTACGATCGAAAGGGGAGCAGAAAGGCGCGCCGTAGGTGAGGTCTGCATACACCTCGTCGACAACGATCCATAAGTCGTGGCGCTCACATACTTCGCCAATTTCGTCAATTTCAATTTGCGACAGCACTGCGCCAGTTGGGTTGCTTGGTGTGTTCAGCAAGAGCACACGTGATCGCGGTGTAATCGCTGCTTCAATTTGCTTCGCGGTCACGTGAAAGCCATCTTCTGGAAGCGTTGGAACAGGAACAAATGTTGCACCCGATGCAGCAACCAGGCCTTCGTAAGTGGCGTAGTACGGATCTGGAACTAATACTTCGTCACCGGTTTGCACCAATGTCATCAACACGGTGCACAAACCGTTTTGTGTTCCTGCTGTGTACACAATTTGATCAGGCGAAACTTCTTGTCCCGACCGACGCGAGAGGTGAGTGGCAATTGCGTCGAGTGCAACTTGTTCGCCTTGTCCCGCCGCGTACTTCAGTCGTCCACCACGCATAGAAGCAACGGCTTGATCGAGCACGCTCGCAGGTGGAGGTAGGTCGGGTTCACCAATGGAGAGGAACGTCACCTTTTTGCCAGCAGCTGCGCGCTCAAGTCCCTCAACGTGCACCGCCCATTTTGCTGCACCGAGTCCGGAGAGACGATCGGACATAGGCGCAAACCGTGATGGTGTCTTTTTCACACCTAAAAACTATCTGCCAAACTTTCGGCAAAATTGTCTGACTACTGATAATTTTGGGGCGTCATGGTGTTCTTCGCAGCGGTTGTCGCTCATTTTGCCGTCGCTGCACTTGCACTCATCGGGCTTCGTCGTCGTCCGGTTATTGCTGCATGTGTTGGCCTCGTAGTGCTAGCGGGTACGGCGTTAGTGGTTGCATGCCAAGGAATCGGAACGACGTCTGCTCCTCGCAAAACCATCGAGTGGTTGCCGCTCTTGGGTTTCAACTTTGCGTTTCACGTTGACGGCTTTGCAGTGGTCATGGCGTTGTTGGTCAGCGTGCTCGGCTTTGCCGTGCTCGCGTATGCGATCGCATATTTCGAACACGATGCAACATTTACGCGTTTCGTCGGGCTGTTTATGGCATTTGCGGGGTCAATGACCGGACTGGTGCTTGCCGAAGACCTGTTCACCATGTTTATCTTTTGGGAGCTGACATCGGTGTGGTCGTTTTTGCTGATTGGTCTGCACGATAAATCAGAAGTGGCCCGCCGTTCTGCCGTGCGGGCACTGCTCACCACAGGCGCAGGTGGTTTGTGCATGTTGGTTGGCATTGGTTTACTGCAGAACCAATTTGGCACAACGTCATTTGAGAAGTTGCACGACCTTGCTCCAACGGGAACGATGGTAAGTGTTGCGGCCTCGATGCTGTTACTTGGAGCATTTACTAAGTCTGCGCAATTTCCATTCCATTTTTGGTTGCCTGGCGCAATGGTGGCACCAACACCAGTCAGCGCGTATTTGCATTCCGCAACCATGGTTAAAGCTGGCATCGTGTTGTTGGCGCGAACTGCACCAATCTTTAGCGATACCGGTGTGTGGCGTTGGTGGGTAGTTCTTGCTGGTGTGACCACCATGTTGCTTGGTGGTTGGCGCGCGTTACGCGAAACAGACTCCAAGTTGGTGCTCGCACACAGCACGGTGTCGCAATTGGGTTTGCTTACGGTGTTGTTTGGAATTGGGTCCCCGTACGCCACGTATGCAGGTGTGGCTCACCTCGTTGCCCACGCCATATTCAAAGCTGGTTTGTTCTTGGGCGTTGGCGTAATTGACCACGAACTTGGCACTCGAGATGTTTCCAAAATCGGTGCGGCTCGACGTTCGGTTCCGGTTTCAGTTGTTGCGATTGATGCGTGTTTGCTGTCGATGGCTGGAATCATTCCGCTGTTTGGATTTGCAACAAAAGAAAAGGCGCTTGTTGCTTTGCTCGATGCCAAGTTTGGGTTAGTTGGCTCGATTGCATTGTGGGGAGTAGTTGCAGGTTCGGTCTTGTCTGTTGCGTACAGCGTGCGTCTGTTGCATGCGCTTGTGCGTACACCCAACAGATCAGACGCGCATGATGCACATCATGAGACTTCGGTGCTCATGCGCAGCACGCTTGCTGCACCTGTTGTAGTTGCCGCAATCGTGTCGCTTGGTTTCGGTTTCGCTGCATCAACGGTTGGTTCATGGCTGGTGTCGCCGTCTTCGGCACTCGATGTGAAGGCCGTATCTAAACTTGCTCTGTGGCCCGGCATCAACGATGCGCTGCTCATTTCATTGGTGGTGATTGCAATTGGTGCGGTAGTTGGCTGGAAGGCGTCACTAGAAAACACAGCAGCACAGCAGTCACAGGGGGAGCGTGTATTTGATGTGGTGTACGACGCCACAATCGCTGGAGCAAAACGCATCACTTCGGTTGCACAATCCGGTTCATTGCCGATTTATGTCGGCGTGGCATTGCTGCTCATTTCCCTGGCTCCTCTGTCGGCGACATTTATAGATGGTGTTAGTCCTCTTTCTGCGCTCACTTCGGGAACAGCTCTTGAGGCAGTGATAAGCGTGATTGCAATTGTTTTGGCGATTGGTGTGGCCGTTCTGCGATCGCGGTTTACAGGGGCAATGTTCCTGGGTGGTGTTGGTTATGCAATTGCAGTGCTGTTTGCGTTGCGTGGTGCGCCAGACTTGGCAGTAACGCAGCTCTTGGTGGAGACACTCACCATCGTGGTGTTTTTGTTGGCGCTCCGGGATATGGCACGCACAAAAGCCCGACCTGTTTCGCGATTTCCTCAAGTTATGCGCATGTGTGTCGCCGCGGTCATCGGCGTTGCCATCCCGCTCTTTGTGCTTGCTGTTCGTGGTGCGCGCAATGCACCCTCTGTGTCTGAAGAATATTTAGCGCGTTCGGTCAATGAAGCTGGTGGTCGCAACGTGGTGAACGTGATTCTCGTCGACTTCCGTGGGTTTGACACAATGGGCGAAATTACAGTGCTGGCAATTGCCGCATTGGGCGTTGCCAATCTTGTTCGTGCCGCAGAGCGTCATCGCCGCGCTGGAGTCTCGGTGAAGGAAGTTGTGCGACCATGATTCAGTCAAAGATTTTGGAAGAGTTGGTGGACCGATGGCTCACCAAGGTTGCAACGCTGGTCGCCATATTTATCACGTTTCGCGGACACAATGCACCTGGCGGCGGATTTGCGGGCGGTTTGATTCTTGGTGCAGCGTTCGTATTGCAATACCTTGCCGGCCAGCAGCCAATCATTCGCCGTAAACCGATCCTTCATCCCGAACGGCTGTTAGGCGCCGGACTGTTGTTGGCTCTTTCAACAACGATTGCGCCACTATTTGTTGGGGGGTCGCCACTCGAGTCGTACATCTGGACGATCTCATTACCCCAGATCGGCAAAGTGAAAATTGTGTCATCCATGTTCTTTGATTTCGGCGTGTTCTTTGTAGTGGTGGCTGTGGTGCTGATTGTGCTTTCCTTTTTCGGTACTCGCGGCGAAGCAGTAGTCAAAGACTCAATAGGTGGTGCAGCGTGAGCATTTGGGAATTCGCTGTTATTGCGGTGTTGTTTGCGGTGGGCTCGTATTTGCTGATGGAACGCTCGCTGACGCGCGTTGCTCTTGGCGTAGGCGTGATTGGCAACGGTGTGAATGTGTTGATTATCGCTTCGGGCAGCGAACCCGGAGAAGCCCCCATCATCGGTCGCGAAGGTGTGCTCACAGACCCACTCCCGCAGGCACTTGTACTAACTGCAATTGTTATCGGTTTTGCCTTGCTCACCTTTTTGATGACACTTGCATGGCGCAATTGGACCATCACTGGCAATGACGAAGTAGAAGACGATGTCGAAGATCGGATGATTACGCGTCGGGCAGAGCAGACAGAAAAACTGGGCGACGTGTCGTATTCAGAGGAAGTGCAGAAATGAACTCACTTGTTGCACTGCCAATCCTGATACCGCTGGTTGCGGCGGCACTCATGCTCATTGTGCGTGGTTTGGTTGCTCAACGCTTCATTAGTTTTGTTGCGTTGTTGTCTTCGCTAGCAACTGCAACTGCAGTGTTAGTCGAAGTGTGGCGAACCAGCGATGTTGTGGTCTCGCGCTTGGGCGGCTGGCCAGGGTCGTTTGCCATCACGCTGGTGTCAGATGGCTTGTCTTCGGTGTTGGTGGTAGCTGCACTTGTTGTCACAACATCGGTGTTGTTGTTTGCGGTAGGCCAACAAACTTCCGACGAACATTCTCCGTACTACCACCCGGTGTACATGGCGCTCGCTGCAGGAATCTCGCAAGCCTTCCTCGCTGGCGACTTGTTCAACCTGTTTGTCGCTTTCGAAGTGTTGCTCATGGCAAGTTATGTGTTGCTCACGCTTGAAAGAGATAAAGAACAGATTCGATCGGGAATCACCTATGTGGTGTTGAACATCATCGAGTCGGTTGTGTTGGTAATGGCAGTGGGATTGATTTTTGCAGCGACAGGAACGGTGAACTTCGCCGAGCTGCCCGAGCGAATCGCTGCACTGCCAGATGGTGTGAGGATGGGGCTCCACCTGTTGTTGCTGATTGCGTTCGGTATTAAGGCCGCAGTGTTCCCGCTCTTTTCATGGTTGCCTGACTCGTATCCAACTGCTCCAAGTTCGGTGAGTGCGGTGTTTGCTGGATTGCTCACCAAGGTTGGTGTGTATTGCCTCATTCGCGTGCAAACAATGCTGTTCCCAAGCGAGCTCAGCAATCTGGTGATGATCGTTGGTGTTGCGACAATGGCCATTGGTGTGTTGGGGGCAATTTCACAACAAGACATGAAACGTATTTTGTCGTTCCACATCATCTCGCAAATTGGCTACATGGTGTTTGGTCTTGGTATCGGTGGTGCAGCGGCAATTGCAGCAACCCTCTTCTACCTCATTCACCACATTCCCGTGAAGACTTCGCTGTTCCTCGTAGAAGGAATTATCGAGCGAAAGACAGGTTCAAGTTCGCTCAACGATGTGAGTGGCCTAGCCCGTAAGTCTCCGTTTCTTGCTGTGCTGTTTCTCATTCCTGCAATGAGTTTGGCCGGCTTTCCACCTCTTTCTGGCTTTCTTGCCAAGTTTGCAATTGTTCGCGGAGGTCTCAGTGCCGAGCAATATGTAGGGGTTGGGGTAGCAATTGTTGTGAGTCTGCTCACGCTTGTTTCAATGGTCAAGATTTGGGTTGGTGCGTTCTGGGGAGAAGTTGCGCCCACTTCGCTCAAAAATTCGGTCGGTGTATTGCGCCAGCATCGCTCAATGGCCACTGCAACCACGGTGTTGGTGTGTTTGACATTGGTAATTGCAGGAGCCGCTGGCCCGCTTTACGAATTTGCATTGCGTGCCACAGATCAGTTGCTTGATGTCGAGCGTTACATCTCTGCAGTGAGGTCTGCATCATGAGCGGCTCTATTGCTCTGTTCGTCTTGTGGATCGCAATGATGGGTGAAGTCTCGGTTGCCAACGTTGCGAGTGGGCTGGTGGCGGTGGCGCTTGTTAACTGGCTGTTTGTGCACAACCACTCGCGCTACGTTCTGCGACCATTAGGTGCTGCACGGTTGACACTGTCAGTGTTGAAAAATCTGGTTACCTCAAGTTGGCAGGTAGTGCTTGCGGTGTTGCTGCCAAATGCCCAACGCACGGCAACTTCAGTACAGCATGTTCATCTCAAGCATGGGTCAGCGTTCATCGGCGCGATTGTCGCCAATGCAATCACGCTTACACCTGGAACCATGAGTCTTGAATTACACGCACAAAACCTCACGTTGTCGGTGCATGTGTTAGGCGAAGTAAATGAAGCAAAGTTTCGTGCCGACGTACTTGCCTTAGAAGACATGGTGGCAAATGCAGTGCGGGAGCGTAAGTCGTGAAACTCGTTGTCACTATCTGCCTTGTAATGCTGGTCATCGCGGGAGCCTTGGGCGTTGCCCGCATTGTGCGTCGTTCAACCTTGGGGGATCGAGCCGTGGCTTTCGACATGCTCACTTCGGTATTGACCTGCGCGTTGCTGGTGTCGGCTGGTTATCTGCAAGATGGATTACTGCTTGACTTGGCAATTGTCTTAGGGCTTCTTGGCTTTATTGCCTCGGTCACCATTGCTCGGTTCATTGAAGCAAGAAATGGAACGCAGTCATGAACGATGTGATGACGGCCATTCGCGATGTCGTGTCGGCAGTGTTGATGCTGTCGGGTTCGTTGCTTGCGGTCATTTCTTCCATCGGTATTCACCGGTTGGGTTCAACTCGCGCTCGAATGCATGCCACCACGAAACCAGCAACGCTTGGCGTGCTGCTGTGTGGAGTTGGTGCAGTCGTGCAATTTGCCGATGTTTCAGATATTGCAAAAGTATTAGTGGTTGTGATCTTGCAACTTGTTGGTGCGCCCATCGGTGCACACATGCTGGGCCGCGCAGTCGGCGGAAAGTAGGATGAACAAATGGATTTTCAAACAGTCGCAGGTCTGGTCGTTGGGCTGGTGTGGCTCACCTTGGGGGCTGAATGGTTGGTGAAAGGCGCCTCTTCGGTCGCTGCTCGATTTGGAATTGCTCCGATCGTCATTGGACTCACTGTTGTCGCCTTTGGCACGAGTGCACCAGAGTTTGCGGTGTCGGTGCAGGGAGCGTTGTCGGGCAACTCCGATGTTGCAATCGGCAACGTGGTGGGCAGTAACACCTTCAATATTTTGTTTGTTCTTGGTTTGTCGGCAGCAATCGGGTCATTGACCATCGAACAGCGCATTATCAAGCGTGACATTCCTATTCTTCTAGCAATCTCTATCGTCATCTATGGAATGATTTCAAACGATTTGGTTGGACGCATTGAAGGCGTCGTTCTGTTCGTTGGGTTGCTTGTGTACACGTGGTGGTTACTGCAAGATGCGCGTAAAGCTGAATCGGCAAAATTGACGGCCGAGTACGAAGAAGCGATGGAGCAAGTAGAAGGTGAAACCGTTACAAAGCCTTTGTATATCCAGATTGGACTTGTGGTTGTTGGATTGGCTCTTCTGATTATGGGCTCACGTTTCTTAGTGAGTTCAGCAACAACCATTGCTGAAGCATTTGGTGTGAGCGACTTGGTTATTGGACTCACGGTTGTCGCAGCGGGGACCTCGCTACCTGAATTAGCCACTTCAGTCATGGCTGCGTATCGCGGTCAGCGCGACATTGCTGTCGGCAACGTGGTCGGCTCGAATATCTTCAACTTGCTTGGCGTACTGGGTGCATCTGCGGCTCTTTCGTCTTCAGGTATTCCTGTGAATAGTGAGCTCATTCGCCTCGACTATCCCGTTATGTTGGTAACCACGTTGGTGTTGATCCCGATCTGTTGGAACGGTTTCGCCATCAAGCGTTGGGAAGGCGTATTGCTGGCGACGTTTTACATTGCCTATGTTGCCTACTTGGTAATGGAAGCAGGCGACAGCACGGCACCCGAGTTGTTCCGCACAATGATGATGATCGTGATCCCAGTAGTGATGCTTGCGTTTACTGCAACCGGTATTCAGGGTTGGCGCAAGTATCGCGCTGCCCACCCTGCCTAACTAAATACCAGTGGAGCTGGGGGGAATCGAACCCCCGTCCATCAGCCGTTGAGCGCCCGTGATACGACCATTCCCGACACTGTTGCTACGCAGCAACATCGGCGGGTCGATTGGTTACTGCCGAAGCACTAACCCGCGGAATGTCTTTCCATTCGGTCATTGGTCTTTCTCAACGTCATCGGTCTTTCCCAATGTCATTCCCCGCTTCTGTTGCCGGGCTGCGGTGAATTGGCCCCGTGCGACCTTGCGGCTCACGGTTGCTCTCTACCCCCTAATTAGGCGGCGAGAGCGAACTGCTTGTTGGCAGTTGTTTTTTTGCCCCGTTTTACGAGTCTGAGCAACTCGGGTCGCACGCTCGGCCAGCGACACTGACGTCGAAACCTGTCAGCCCCGTTAACTTTGCTTGCCCCGTCAGTGTATGGCAGAGGTGCACGCATTTATTCGGAAGTTATTGCGCTTGTTTCTTCTGACGCCCCGCTTCGCGGCGCATTTCCAGTTCAGATTCCTTCTTGGCAATGGCTTGGCGTCGATCGGCCTTCTGGCGACCCTTGGCAAGTGCAATATCTACCTTCACGCGACCTTTGCTGAAGCGCACTTCAAGCGGAACGATGGTGAGGCGTTCCTTGTTAATGCGGTCTTGCATGCGTCGAATTTGTTCGCGGTGGAGAAGCAGCTTGCGGCGGCGCATGGGTTCGTGCGCACCAACTCCATGAGCGAATGCGTATGAAGCGATATGAATACCGTCAAGCCACATTTCACCGTTCACCACGTGCGCATAGGCGTCGGCAAGTTGCACCTGACCAGAACGCACGCTTTTTACTTCGCTTCCGAGCAGCACAATGCCGGCCTCAACTACGTCCACAATGGTGTAGTCGTGCCTGGCCTTACGATTACTGGCAACAACCCGGTCCAGGTGTTCCCGTTCGTTCTGCTTGTTTTGTGCGTTCATATCGTTCGTTTCAGCATACGGGTAGCCTGAAAATGCGATGAGTACTCAAACCACACTTTTGATATCACCTCAGGTATTGCAGGCAATCGGTGAGCACGCCATTTCGTGTTATCCAGAAGAGGCATGTGGACTGCTAGTGGGCAACATTTCATCTAGCGAAGTGCTCGAGTTTCATGCATGCGAAAACATCGCGCATTCGGCCAAGGTGTACACCATTAATCCAAAGCAGCATTTGGTGATTGAACGAAACGCAGACGACGCTGGCCTGGAAGTGGTGGGAGTGGTGCACAGTCACACCCACACCGAGGCGTATCCAAGCTCGACCGATGTTGCCCAGGCCCCAGACCCGAGTTGGCACTACATGATCGTCACGCTGAAGCGCGGGGTCCCGGAACCACGGAATTTCCGCATTATTGATGGGGTTATTTCGGAAACGGCAATTCAGGAGCACAACTGATCATTGGCGTTTTCTCAGGGCTAGAATTATGACCAATGCAGTCAACAATCACGAGCTCGCGAATGAAGATCAATGAGAGCGTCCTCGACCTCATTGGCAATACGCCTGTTGTTGATGTCAGCAATTTGTCACCGAATCCACGTGTTCGGTTAATCGCAAAACTCGAAGGCCAAAACCCATTTGGCTCAGTTAAAGATCGCATCGCGAAGTCAATGATTGAACAAGCGATTGCAGACGGAAAACTGAAGCCTGGCCAGCGCATCATGGAGCCATCTTCTGGTAACACCGGAATCGCGCTTGCAGCGATTGCGGCAGTTAAGGGCAACCCGATCACCATTTTGATGCCGGAAAGTGTTTCCATCGAACGTCGTCAAATGCTTGAAGTGTTTGGTGCGGAAATCATTTTGACTCCTGGTCCTGAAGGATCAAATGGTGCAGTGCGTCGCGCAGAGGCGTTGTCTGCAGAACATCCAGAGTGGTGCTTCATGCATCAGTACCAAAACGATGCAAACCCAAGTGCGCATTACAAGACAACTGGTCCAGAAATTTGGCGCGATGTTCCAGAAGTAACGCACTTTGTTGCGGGTCTTGGCACCAGCGGAACGCTGATGGGCGTGGGTCGTTACTTAAAAGAACAAAATGCAGAAGTAAAGATTGTTGCGGTTGAGCCACCACTTGGTGAGCGCGTAGAAGGACTGCGTAACTTAGA
>Ga0172367_10007706_pt1 | contig 12240 bp, 9 predicted proteins | sample Lak10m_FD_114542 | JGI IMG/M metagenome (GOLD analysis project Ga0172367, IMG submission 114542) | Freshwater microbial communities from Kabuno Bay, South-Kivu, Congo - kab_022012_10m | ecosystem: Environmental > Aquatic > Freshwater > Lake | place: Democratic Republic of the Congo: South-Kivu...
AAATAATGGAGCTATCTGTATGAGATAGCTCATATGCACGGAATGGGGATCGAACCCATGAGGATGACAACATCCAGTGGATCTTAAGTCCACCGCCTTAACCACTCGGCCATCCGTGCTATCTATTGTAGATAGCACATTCAAGTTACACTAAAAAGTGTCATCTTTAAAGATGACAATATACGCGCCTACTAGGATTCGAACCCAGGACCTGTAGATTAGAAGTCTACCGCTCTATCCAGCTGAGCTATAGGCGCTGTCTTTATGAGACAGCGCTATCAATGCTAATGATGATAACAATTTTCACTTTGATTTTTTTATCACATTTCAACTCTGTAAATGTTTATGATCTCCTCTCAAATAGTCTAAAGTCATTTGAGACTCTTTGACTGAGAGGTCCAGTATGTTTGAAGATATCAACATTCCTATTGCAATTTCTTACCATCTCGTCATATGTAAGTTCACGATAGAAGTTAGAACCAGTTATATCTGCTACAATATGTCTAGCATATGTGTCTATGTATGTTTTTAGATCTATAATGTTATAATCATGAACATTAAACAGGAAGTCCCATATATGTTCTGGTCCAGGTATAGAGTTAATAGCCCTACAATTAAAATCGAGCTGTGATGTAGATACCTTACCACAGTTATACCTTTCCCTAAGGTTTGAAACTTTTCTAAATAATTCTGGTAAAGTTGGATAGTTTCCAGTTTGTTGTTTGATGTACTCATTGATTGAAATTAGAGTACACGGAACATCACCAGTGTATGTTGATACAGGCATACCACTACCACTATGTTGTATACAGTAATAATCTGTGTTATCAACTTTCTTATATTGCATGCCCATAGGATTAGCTGGAGGGAATAGAACATATAATAGGTGATATATACCAACAATATACAATTTTTCTGTAGGAACTTGTTTAGAGAAATCCGAGATAATCCACTCATCAACACCATAGGTAATAATACCTCCATAATGAGGAGCCAGTTCTAAAGCTTTTGTTAATGAGAAATACTGTTTAAATACATCTACATTAACACAGACCATATCCTTAACATCCTTCTTAAAACTTACCGTAGCAGCAAGTCTTGACTTTTGAGGAATACCATCCTTACGATAGTGTTTCGGTCTATACCAAGGTCCTTCATAAAACATGTATTTGGCATGTTGACTCTTATTGAATTCCTTATACCACATATAATCATAGTTGTATGGTTTTTCTCGAGGAAGTGTTGAATGAGCGTCTCTAACTGTAACACAATCATACTTGGGATATGTTATAGGGTAATACCTCGCAACAGTTACATAGAACAACATTTTGTGATTAACCAATGTATCTATATTGTTAATCTGATACGAAATAATACTAACTCGCGGATCTTTTATTAAGTTGACTAAGAACTGTTTGTAGGTATCTGACTTAAAAATATGTTCTAAGATAGAATCTTGTAGGAACCATATAATACCATGATCTTTCCAGTCCTGTAAATTAAGAAGTTGGTTGATACCTTCAAGCTGTTTGTTCAGATATTTCCAAGCCCATGAATCACTAAACTCTCCCTGTACAAAAAGAGCGAACGAGAATATCTTAGTTGTACTCAAGTTCTTGTGTAGTTGATAGTTTCCATAATTACCGCTAAAGCTAAATAATCCATTAGCCGTCGTCTGAGATAACTGATTATAGTGATCAATTTCAGGAGTCGTTTTACTTCCAAAACCATATACTGGGATTGACATATGACCAGTTGAGAACGAGGTCGTTGTCTGAGGTCCAGTTCTCTGATGTAAACCTTCTTGTTTTACAGGAATATATGGAGGATTTACAGGAGTTTTCTGAATAACTCTAGGAGTTATTCTCGTAACTTTTCTTACAGGTGTCTTTTTCACGGAAGTTTTCTTAACCGCTTTTCTCACCGGAGTCTTCTGAACAGTTTTCTTGACAGGAGTTTTCTTGACAGGAGTTTTCTTGACAGGAGTTTTCTTGACAGGAGTTTTCTTGACAGGAGTTTTCTTGACAGGAGTTTTCTTGACAGGAGTTTTCTTGACAGGAGTTTTCTTGACTGATTTTTTAACCACTCTACGAGCTGTTTTCTTAACAGCCATTTTATATATCACTACAAAAAGTAGATATCAAAAAAATGGAGACCATATACAAAGGTGCTGCTGGACTTGGCCGATTTACTACAAGTCTTCGATTTTACATTTCCATAGGTATTGCCGTCATTATGGTTGCAATTGCTATCTATCTGTTCACTCGACCTGAAGTCAAAACAGCTAAAGTCTCAGGTACAGTTTTGGAAGTTAATTGCACACCATTAGACAAGTCCTTCAACTGTAATCTTAAAGTCAAGTACACCACACAGGATCAGGTTGAGAGGACATCAAACGTGATGATGACAAATCAAGTCCAATATACAGTTGGGCAAGTAGTTAACTTCTCATATGAGTTAGAGAACCCTACTACTCTACATCAAACAGTAATCAGCAAGAAGCTTGTCGGAGTTATCCTTATTGGCGTTGCCGTTTTGCTAGTTGGCGGTTCATATGTTTGGAAGTATATAACATCCAAGTATGAGGTAGCTGCAGCAGCTACAGGTGTTGGAGACGTATTTGGAGCTATCCGATCCGGATTTAGATAAAAGTTCTATATCACATATAGAAATTACTGTGGTGGTAGATAGATAGCATGAAAAACAAAACCACACTCGAAGTCTAGATAGTAAGCTTCATTGCAACTTGACTCTTGTGTATGAGACAGTTTTACAGCTTCGTTGGTCTTGTCAGTGAGAACGCGAGCTTTGACTTCTTTCTTAAACTGTTGTAGAATGTCTAGATAGTTATCTGGAAGACTCTTTGGAGACTTCATGTAGAAACTGGGTGTCTTAAGATGATCACAGTGAAGTTCACGAATTCCACAGACACTTGAGTACTCTGAAGAAAGATTGTGTCCGCCAGTTCGTGTGTAAGTTCCATGTGAAACTCGACTATAACACATATCTGTAGAGTAGTCAACATTAGCAGATGGAAGTCGACGTTTGTGTCGGAATGAGTTGACACTACGTCCTTGAATTGAAACATACTTCACAAGTCGATTGAAGTGATTCTTCAAACAAGCCTTCAAAAGTCGAAGTCCATAATAGTCATCCGAAGACTGGTCTTTGAAAGATTGCTTCAACTGCTTTCCGACACCACAGAAAACACATCCTTGTTTTTGTCGAGTCTTTACTGAACGAATCGGACTAGTTTCATATCGAGAGTCATAACTCGAAGAGGAGTCGTGATCACTCTTTTCCTGTTCTACATACTCGTCTTGATAATTTCTCGGGTTAGGACTATAGCTACCCTGAGTCTCGTGATCATAAGTTTTCATCGTATTACTGTATTTCCCATACTGACTTGTGAACTTTTCTGTTGCCTGATCTTCTGTGATAATCACATCGTCATTATAGTAATAGGTACATCTCTGTGTACTCTCATCATCAGAAGCTACAGCATGACCGCACCGATCTACCGGCCATTCAAAATCAATCCCAAGAGCAGTCGTCAAAAAAACCTTACCTTCTGGATTTTGCAAATGAGCTAGATATTCATCTACAGTGACAAAGTTAAACCCAGTTTGAAGAAGTGTCATCTCACCATTCCAGTGAGTGTCATAGATTAGAAGATCAGTCTTTGCAATAATTTTCTCACCAGAGATGATTGGCAACCCTTCGTGTACCAAATGAGACTGGAAGAGACAATAAGTGTTTTCTACTGCTGGAATAACTACCTCTCCAGAGTCAGTCTCAATACGAGTTCCACCACCTTCTGGTGTAGACAAGTAAACAATAAGAACATAACTCACAGCAAAGTTATACTGACACTTAATATGATCTCGATGAGGTCTGAAAAAGTCGCCGTTCTGATACTTAATGATGTCGTAGTGGTCAGATGAGATTCGATAAGCCTTTAGACCATTAACATTACAAATATGTTTGATAACAGACTTCAAAGCTGTGTTCTCAACATACCAACTTCTGTCTTCTACAGTCTTAAACTTGCATGTGATAACTTGTGACTTACGAGTTTTCTTATCAACTATGTTCTCATCACCAGTATACACTTCAGAGTCTTTCCAGTCTTTCTTTCCATTCAAAGCCTCATCTTTGATATGACTGGAGTCGCTAGACTCCCAGTGAGTCATTTGATCTTCACAATAATTCCTGTAACTTCCTGAGTAGGTCTCAAGAGGCCCACTGTAGACTGGTTCAAGTGGCATCTTATTATATGTAAATATACAACAATTTTTCACTTTTCAACCTTAAGACTAATGAATGGTCGATACAGTTTGATCCAGTCTAGAAACTCGTAACCACAGACCCGTTCATAACTGCCGACGCCGACGCCGATATTGGCATGTTCTCGGATCATCTTCATATGTTCTTCATGACTATGAATCTTCTTTACATACATCACCCTGACGAGTCATAAATCGGACATACTCACGACACTTCATTTTGTGAATGAAGTATGTTAATTTTTCATATTGAGTCAAATATGTAACCAGATTGTGTTTTAAATGGAAACGAACGTATATTAATGGGGGGAACAAAATAAATCAATCAATCGATAGGTCGACCAATAAACCGACCATAGTTCCCGTCCGTGTTGTAGAATTTTCTATCGATTGGCAAGTATCTACCGAGATCAACATTTTGCTGAAACGCGGATATAAACCTAAGATAGTTCCTCGATTGTTCTACGATACTTTGGACTCTGAAAAGTCTCTCGAAACTATTATACAAGTTGCTCGAAAATTTATACAGGATAATTGTCCAGAAACTATCGAATACTTCTAACCTCTTTTCAATATAGATGTATATGCATATACATCTTATTCTCCAGTCACATATCTAACCGCTCTAGTATTGTCAACATATGACACGACAACTGCCTCCAGTCCTACTTCTGGAAGTCCTACTTCTGGAAGTCCTACTTCTGGAAGTCCTACTTCTGGAAGTCCTACTTCTGGATCTGTCCTGGTTTGCGGTGTCTTCTCAGGAAAGATTCTCCTATCTTGCTTCCTCGATCCCATACATTTGATACACCACAACCAAATGTAGAGTACGGTGTTAAAGGTTACGCATCCACAGTACAGATAGATAATCAGCATACAGTTTGGAATAGTAAAATTACTAATCGAATAGAAGCTAGTAGTTCCGATAGTTCCGACTACTGAACCGATTTGGATACCAGTGTATCCAACGTACTGTCCAGAAGACTCCCTATCAGAAGAAAGGGCACTGCAGCTATAGATGATGAAGATGATACCTGATACTATAGTAATCGACAAGATACTACACATAAATAGTCTGAAGTAAAACACTTCATCGCCACATCCATTCACCATAGCATAGATATGAACTCCTACTAGCAACGCCCAACTCCCAGCAAAGACTACGAAATGCCCGATTCCAAATGGCAGACAAACTGGCATGTTTAATCTGGATACACATCCAGATTATTACATTTTCACTTCTTAAGACAGCAGTTCACTGAGGTGAATGTGAGACTCGTCTTCGAATTGGATGTAGTCTCCAATTTGTGATAGTGTACTAGTAGGTGGTACAGACTTAGACGAGACTTGATTGAGATGTTGATCAACCAATCGCAAGACGCTATGTTGATAGTAGACTAGATAGTGGAGACATTTCCAGGTTACTTGTAGAGGTGTTGGATCTTCAACTGTGAGAGGTACTAGCAGAGTCTCGCCTTGACTACCGTAGATGAGAACTGAACAGTCATCCTCATCATCCGAGTTCATAAACTCGACCCGAAAACCTCCGTCTAGTGTGATCATATCAAGAATGATATAACACTGGTCTCAGTTATTTTCACTTTGTATCTCAGTCATAAAATGACTGAACTTTACGACCCAAAAAGTCTTCAAGTTTCTTGTGATAACCGAGACCTCTTAAATTGCACAGATCTATTCTTGCAGACGAGAGTATCTTTTGATGGCAATTTTTATGTTGCCAAGATGCCAGCTGGAAGTAAGGTCTACGCTGGAACTTTAGCTCAAGACGAGATGTTACTACATTCGTTTGGGTCAGTGATATTAAACAGTAGAGCACCTGACGATTTCCCAGATCATATCTATCAAAATACTGGTCCGAGCTGGTTTGGAGGTCAAAAAGAGGCTTCGTTGTATGCTTTCCTAAAAGGCTGTCCAGAGTGTATCTATGTGTTCACATTGAAGGAAGATACCAACCTGATAGTTCTCCCAAATGCATACAATTTAGCTAAGTTAGTCTTCATGTTTTCAACTGGTCGTGAGGAAGATGATGAGGTAGTTGACGGTTTATATGAGATGTTTCCAGGTCTCGATCAGCTGATCGAGGACTTGACACAAAGTGGAGAATATTACATGAGGAAAGACCCTGTAAGATGGCTGACAATCGAGATGGTTCAAAAGAGTCATTTTAACATCAAAAGACTATCTCATGGTGACGTCGACTTTGGAGTCTCATATAGACTTATGCAGTTGTTCAAAGATTACAAACTCAAGTATAGTGGTTACATGGCACCAGCTATTAAAAAAGTAGATTCTGGTTTCTTCCACGAAGAGGTCATGTTTTTCAACCCATACACTACTCTAGAGAGGGATGTCTCCGACCCACTAGACGCCTCAAATACAGCTGTAAAGATGTCTGCAGGACCTGCCCTTCAAGAGTTCCGGAAGAAGTTAGAGACTAGGGGAAGACTGGATGACAACACCCAATGGGACTACACAGTCTGGTCTCTACTCTACGCAGAGAAGGTTTTAGCTCGTTATCGTCGATCAGATTTCCTTAATCTGGACTCTTCAGACGCTAGATTTATCGCGTTCGCGACTCTAGTTCATGAGGTTTATGACGGTTACGAAGAGTTGGCTCGAGAGTTGGGAGTTACTCTTGATCATCCTAGAAGAGAGATTCTACTGATGGTCCACCGGAGATATGATCAGTTTGAAGATATTGTCGACCTGGTCGCAGAGAACCCAGAAGAGTACATTCAAGATTCTGGTAGTTACCTCTTCAATGTTGAGATACCTCCTTGTGACGATTTTAGAGAACAGCAGTTTGTTGATAAGTGTAATGCTGAGTTGATACGTGACATGAGAGTCTTCCCGAAAGATAAACTACTGTCTCTTTTGGATGATTATTTCAGAGACCTTAATCCACTGCAGCTAACGACTCTCGTCATTGTCTCGATAGCACACGTTTTAGGGATGACACCTTATGGACGTGGCCGAGTTACAACGTATGGTGGTAGTAAAGACTTGAAAAATCTAGTCGCAAGTTCACAGTACTTTCCAATCAACAATCAGTACCGGTCGGCAAAAGGATCTCCAGAACGGTCGATGACGATGAGAAAGATCGGGATCATGTTAGGACAGATAACTCTCATTCAGAGAGGAGAGAACAGTCGTAAAAGCAGCCTCGTAAGTGACCGTAGATTTCGCGGTCGGAGATTTCGCTAAAGACAGTGTCTATTGGTACCTCGAGAAGAGAGAGATTTTACCAGCTCTTTCGAGGTCTCTCCAGGCTGAAGTTGTTATCGTCGGTGGTGGTATGGCCGGTCTAGTGACCGCATATCACGCAAGAAAACGTGGTCTCTCTGTAGTAGTTTTGGAGAAGTCTTTTTGTGGCGGTGGCGCCACCGGAAAGAGCTCTGGTTTTATCACTCCAGACTCAGAGTGGGAGTTTTCTCACCTATTCAAAACTCATGGTTTAGAGACAGCAAAGAAACTATGGGGTTTTGCCGTCTCAGGTTGTGATGAGATTAGACGTCTCATTAGAACACATCAGATAGAATGTGACTATCAAGATCAGGATAGTCTCGTTGTTGCCCTATCTAAACGCGACTATCGAGGTCTAGTCCAGGAGCATCAGTCTCAACAACAGGCTGGTTATAAGAGTGTCACATACACTAAAGAAGAGTTGTCGACAAAGTTAGGTTCAGTCGGATATCATGGTGGTGTCTCATACTCAAACACTTTTGGTATCAACCCATTTGCTTTCTGTACTGGTCTCAAAGATGTCCTCTTAGAGATGGGTGTCTCTATCTTCGAAGGGACTAAAGTTACTGGTATCGACAAAAAGATAGTTAGAACCAACACTGGTCATAAAATTAGAGGTGAGCGGATAGTGGTCTGTATTGACCGGTGGGCTCCAGATTTAGGGTGTATGAAAGATACTGTCTCTCACGTTCAGACTCATCTCGCCATCTCAAAACCACTTGCCGACTCACAGATAAGAAGACTCTTCCCGACCGATAATCTGATGGTTTGGGACTCCGGAGTACCTTACACATACTATCGCGTAACCGGTGAGAATCGACTACTTTTGGGTGGAGCCAACATCATCACAACGTACACTTCAGAACCTCAGCCAGTAGTTCTTAACAAGCTGGAAGACTATTGGAGAAGTCACTTCCCGTCAGTACCGATTCAACTGGACTATGCCTGGCCAGGTCTCATCGGAGTCAGTAAAGACATTCTGCCAGTAGCTGGTTACAGCTGTGAACAGCCTAATGTGTATGCGATCGCAGCTTCTTCAGGTCTCCCGTGGGCAGCTGCTCTCGGTGTCTATTCGATTGACAAGATGATAGATGGTAGGAGTGACTTTGACACCTTCTTTTCAGCAGATAGAAAGTTCCCAATCGGTTCTCTAGTTCAGAAAGTTATCGGCAAGAAACTCGCTTTCATGTTGTCACATGGTATCACCAAGTACCTGTAGTTACATACATTATTTATGTATGTTGTTCTTACACTTCTTATGAGCTCTCCATAAGCTCACGGTCGATGATTCGAAGAGACTCGTTTGTGATTCGAATGAACTCACTCACTGGAATATGATCTCGACCAGCCACAGCATAGCTATCATTTACCTGTCGATAGATGACAGAAATGTGGTGAGGTAGAGTTGTCTCTGTGAAACGAGACTTCTGTCGTCGGTAACAGAAGCGAATGTATGTATTCTCATCGGGATAAACCCCAAGACTAGCACAACACTGGATGTAAAGTGCATATCCTGAAATTTGGCCAGATAGGTCTCCATTCTTCTCAATGGCTAGATCTCGCCAAGTCTTGTCTCGGAGACGATAGACTGGTCGCATCGTCTTTGGTGAGACAACAACATGAACTGCCTCACTCACTGACAGATCATAGTTGTAGTTCTTAACCCACTTGCCAGGTTGAACGACAAAATCATGAGGAACGTGCACATTCTTAAGACTCAGCTGTGGGTCATAACAGCTGTTAACAGCACTTACAATGAGGTCAACTGGAAACTCGCGAAGACGTGCTGGTAGACGTGTAATGGCCTCTCGAATCTGTAGCTCATTAGCTGGACCATCCAAGAAGATATACTCATCGCCATCCGGATAGGCGTACTCGTCACAATTTGGGTACCAGATATGGTTCTGATAGAGAGCTCGAATCTTGCTTCGGAAGTGCTCAATATTGGTCTTGTTTCCAGGAGCCATCACAGCAGAGACAACTGAGATGATCTCATTGCGAGACTTGACCTGATCATGAAGTGGATATCCAATCAGACCAAGACAGTAGTAGAAGAAGTTATAAGTTCCAACATGTGATACCGACGCGTCCCAAGCTAGAGTACCAGTAGGATCATTCAGAAGTGTGCTGTGAAGTGTACTCCACAGACACACACCAAAGGGAGCTAGCTTGTTGACATACTCGGGTAGAGAAGTTAGATTGAGATTGTGTCGACGAGTCTTCAATCGGTACACAAGATGACGCTCCATAGCTGAAATCAAATCACTATTCTCTCGTAGGTACTCAGGACCATCATGCTTGATGTAGTATACTAGGAGTGCATACCACATATCAAATGGTCCCATAGCCTTGCCACCAGTGAAGATCTGAGACAGAACCCAATTCGTGGCCTTCACGTGCTCGGAGTTCTCTCCAAGACAAAGGAAACCAACTAGCGACTGACGAGTGAATGGACACTGCATTCCATCAGTTGTCAACTGCAAACCAGTCTCATGACCAACTACATGCAGAAGACGACTCTTGATTCGATCATATACATTTGTATATCGCATCAAATGGAAAGGCCAGTTTGTGACATCATCAACGATAAAAGTGTCAACATCTGCAAGAACAGGGGTTCCAGATGAAACTAGTAGAACTGGGTTCTCAGACTCGAACGTGATTGGACACTCGAAACGTCCTGTTACAGTGTCTAGTGGAGCTGCTACAGTCTCCTGAACTGTAGCTGCTCGAGACGCTCGATTTGAGCGAATCTGATCAATATTGAAACTGTTACGCATAGCACATAGACGAGTCAACTGTGCAATCTTAGCTGTTGGTGAATTATCGTCAATTCCGTTGTAATAGTTACTCGAAATGTGATCAAGTGAGCTCAGAGCGGAAACAGCACTACCATTCTCAAGATGAGACTTCAACTGTCCGATCTCATTCAAATCAAAACCAGTCTCAGCAAGGTTTCGAAGAATGCGAGCCTGCATCGCAAGAAGACGATCTCGAGTCTTGTAATCATCACGGCCCATGTTCTGAACTGTAAGAACATTCTCTAGAGTTGAGAACATGTCAAGAAGCTCCTGATACGTGTTAATAGTGTCGATTTGATCAAGAACTGCCATATCCTCAGCTGAGACACTGAGGACTACCTGATGACCAGCCTGATAAGTGTGAACCGTCGTCTCGCCAAGACGCGAGAATGGGCAGGTTACTGACAGATTCGGTTTATGTGAGATGATATGACAATCAGTTGTGATACAGCGATTCAAACGCTGAAGAGTCTGATCGCACAAGTCTACGTCATACTGGGTAACCTCTCCATCAGTGATGAGAACAAGGTGGGTAATACTGCTGTCATTCACAAGCTTCTGAGCAACAAGATTTGGGACAGTTCCTCCCATACCTGCCTTCTGCAGAGCACGGTTACGAACCACGGCTAGAGTTGTTATCATTGACTCAGAGTTCCAAAACATAAACTTGTCCAGATCACTAGCATTAGCAATGATACTTGCTACATTACCCCAATAGAATGTAGATCCTCCAGTAGATCCAGAGTTATCGATGGCAATAAGACGATTCATCTTAGTTGTTATAAGTAACAACTACGTTATTTTTCATTTTTTACAAGTTATTGAAGTCTTCCTCGTCATCAGCAAGACTCTCATGTATGGAAATCAAGTCAGAAGACTGGTCAGTTAGTGACCTGATGTAGACACATCCCTCTCCAAAACTGTCGATGTCAAAACATATCTTGAGTGGTTTACCTTCAGTGAAGTAGACCTTAATGATACGAGATACGTTCGGAACCTTAACCAGACGTGTCAAAACTTTGAAGGTAAAGTTCATCGAAACGCTCTTGTATTTGACAGGTTTCTTACCAACGATACGAGAACCTAATGGAACGGTCTTACCGTATAGAGAAGTCTTAATCGAGAACTCGAGCTTCCCATCTGGTAACTGAGAGATCTGAATAGTCTTGCCGTTAGTGAGTTGCATTTCCTTGCACATGACTTGAAAGTCCTTTGAGTCGATAACACACGGATGCTCTTCATAACCAGTCGGATCTTTGGAGAAGACAAGTTGAGGTCTCTCGATGAGCAGATAAGTCTGAACGTCGCCTACGATAATGTTGATCTGTTCAGACTCGGAAGTCTCAATCATGAGAGTGACTGGAACTTTCTTCTTACAGTTCTTGATCATGCGATAGAAGTGTTGAATGTCCATGTGAACAGTCTGTCTCTTCTTACAGACATAGTCACTAAAGTTCTTCAATACAAGAGAGATAGAGACTGTGTTCTTGCTGTCATTCCCCTTGATCTCTACAGTCCCATCTGGTTTCATGTCTAACCATACAGTCCCTGGAATGAAGTTTTTGGCGATTTCAGACGATATCTTGATGAAGTGTCCAGCACGCATCGTCGCTCTGAAAACAACGTCCCTATCAACAACCATTTTTGTGAGCTAAGAAATCTTAAAGGTCTTCGATAATCTACGAGAGTGAGTCAATAGGTTGAGGACCTTTTGGAAGACGACTGGCCACCAACTGGACAAGTCCATTTTTGGCTACTAGATTCCAGTATGTTTCTCCAGCAGCTTGACGCTGTTTAACGTAGGTCTGATAAGTTGGTGGTAGCATGTTTCCAAACTGGACTTTCTCTGCTGGTGTTTCGTACAGTTTGAAAACACCAATCTCCTTGTA
>Ga0172367_10007707_pt1 | contig 12238 bp, 7 predicted proteins | sample Lak10m_FD_114542 | JGI IMG/M metagenome (GOLD analysis project Ga0172367, IMG submission 114542) | Freshwater microbial communities from Kabuno Bay, South-Kivu, Congo - kab_022012_10m | ecosystem: Environmental > Aquatic > Freshwater > Lake | place: Democratic Republic of the Congo: South-Kivu...
GAGGGGGTTGAGGGCTACAGCTAATTGCACCCCTACATCTTCGTGTTTTGCAGCCCAACTGAGAAAAGCAATGGGAATACTTTGACGCTTTAACAGGCTACGCAAACTGGCTAGGGGAATTTCGGATAATAAGTTAGGGTTTTCTAAAAGTAGTAAGTCAAAGACAGGGTTGTGGATTACTTCCTCTGGAAATTGGGTGGCAAGTCGAGTTAAGGTATCTGTGGGCGAATTGGGGTTGCCCGCAATTGACTTACGGGTGGCTTCATCACCTGACTCCCCAAGTGATTTAAGGATATCTGGGGGAGTTGCAATATTTTTTGCCACTGCCCGACTAAGTTTAATATCCTGTGCTGCTAGTTCCGCCAATCGTTCTGGGCTGGTTGATGGGGCAGATGCTTCTTGAACAGGGGTAAGCTTTTTGTTGGTTTTCGGGGTGGACATGGAATGAAAATTGATAACGTAGTTTTTTAATTTTACCAACTTATCCCTTTTATCAGTGGGAAATTGATCGACATGTAGCAAGGCTGATCAATGCTATTTCCCATCTAAACTGCGGGGTACTCCCACCAGACTGCTCTTAGCGGTTAGTGGTGGGAGTTGTCACTCTTTATCCTTGTCCAACTCAGGTTAAAATAGATGACATAGTGAAGACCAACAGCCGCTAATCACCCTATGTTGACACTACTCAAAAAGTCCCATTGTTTGAGTAAGATGCTTATAAAAATTTTCATCCATCACTCAGGGGAAAAACTTGAAGTATTCCTTACGGTAGTGGACATCAAAACTATATCATGCAATTTTTCAGAGATTTGAATATGACTTTAACCAATTCCCCGGATATATCCACTATTCCATCGTTTTGTGAAGGGATTCAGTATTTTAGTAACACGTTCCCTGAATTGGATCGCTACGGGATGACCCCTGTCATTACCCCGGGGAGACAGGCGATCCCTGACCCTAGCGACATTTGTGCGGTTTACCAGACACTTCTTTATGCAGACGCGCTTCGTTATTTAACCCTACAGATTACTGCTAGTAAAGCCTCTGGACACCCTGGTGGATTTGCCAGTCAGGCAGAAGCTTATGGGGCGTTAGTCATGCTTGGGCATAAAAATATTGTGACAGAGGTAGGGCATCATGCCCCTGGTTTCTACAGTGCCATGTTTCTTGATCGGTCATTGGAAGACATGGGCATCACCACAGTTCAACAACTCCGTCATCGGTTTCGAGAGAGACATGGACTCCTAGGACATCTATCTGGATACATACCAGGGATACTAGCTCCGGCGGGTCCCTTGGGACAAGGACAGCATTTTGCAATGGCTGCTGCATTATTACATCCTAACATCCTATTCCCCTTCACCTTAGGAGATGGTGGAATGGGTGAACCCTATCCGTTGAGCAGTATCGCCCATTTCCATACCGCTTACCCCCAGGTTACCAACTTTTTGCCTGTACTGGTGTGGAATGGATATTCCCAAGAACACCACAGTATGGTGTCACTGAAGAATAATGAACAAATGGTTGATTACTGGCATAGTAATGGCTTTAGTGAAGTCGTTTTAATCGATGCCAAAGATTTTGATGACCAAAACCAGCCGGGTGCCTACGTTGACAGCACAATTTTTTCGTTTGAGCAACGATTAGCATTCACCAAAGCTACCTTGGAAAAAATCAACGCTGCCGTTAACTCTGCCTTTCAAGGCAGGCTGACTGCCGTGATCATGAAACAACTGAAAGGAGCGGGTGTACATGCACGGGGGGCGAAGTCCCATAACCTCTATCCCCAGCATACCCTTGATCATCCAGATATTATCAAAGCACTGGAGGCTTTAGCTCTTCCACCGGCAGCATGGGAACTAGTCAGGACAAATTGTGAACGGTCTGGCGGGGGACCTGCTGCCAAAACAGTGGTTACCGAATCAGTATTACCCCTGCCAGACTTGGGTTCCCTCCATTTACAAGATTATCCAGTTGGGGGTGATGCCAAGGTGGCAACGACGGCCATGGGATTGTTGGTGGGTCAAGTTGGCGGGAAGGATAACCGTTTCCTGGTGACTAATGCTGATGGCAATGAAGCATCTGGAATTGCCAACATTAATCAGGCTTTAAAGATTAACCATCCCACTGAAGATCCACTCTATAACCAAAAGCCAGGTGGTCAGGTTTATGAACCACTGAGTGAAGATGCCTGTGCCGGGTTGGCGGCTGGGTTATCCCTGATGGGAGCCAGAACCCTATGGTGTTCCTATGAGTCTTTTGCCATTAATGGGTTGCCTATCTGGCAAACTGTAACCCAGGCGATGGCTGAATTGCGTCGTCCAACCCCATCTACTATTACCTTATTTACAGCTGGGGCGTTGGAACAGGGACGGAATGGTTGGACCCATCAACGGCCGGAAATTGAAGCTTATTTTGCCGCCATGATGCGAAATGGTAATGTTTTTCCGTTGTTCCCTCCCGATGCCAATAGTATTCAGGTTTGTTATGAATGGGCATTAACGACTCAAAATAAGGGGGTAGTGATTACCGCCAGTAAGTCTCCCCTGCCGATTCGTACTACCCATGAACAAACCCGAATTGGACTACAAGAAGGAGTTGTAATTCTTCATGACACTGCCAAAATAGACACCCCAACGAGGAAATTAGTGGTTTTTGCGGTGGTTGGAGACTTAATTCTGCTTCCAGTGCTGGAGGCGGCTACAGCACTGGAAGGTAGGGGATTTTCCGTGCGGGTTGTGTCAGTGGTTAGTCCCCGTCGCCTGTATCGACCCACTGATGTTGCCTGGAAGAGTTGTTCGGAACCAGATGGTAATTTTTTAAGTGATGACCACTTTGAACGCATTTTTGGTGGGGATGGGTTGATCGGGGTCACTGGAGGTGCAAGTGGGATGTTGGAGCCCGTAATGCTACGCAGTCAATGTAAGCGAGATTTGGTTGCCTGGCAACGGGGGGAAACCACTGCCAGTGCTGGAGAGTTGCTAGGGTTTAATGGCATTACTGCCTCCTCTTTGGCTGAACGGGCGATCGCCTTGATCAACAGTCAGTAGTCCCACCCCTTCCTGTTTTTACCGTTGCTTCATAAAAACTACAATCCCGGCAAGGACCAGTAGGATTAACGGCGCAACGGATTAATTCTGAATGGGCGTTAAACCGGCAACTTGTATCTCCCACAATCCATCGATGACTGATCAAGTTCAACTCAGATGGCGGTTGAGTCAATTGCACGTAAACCGTCATCTTATGTAAGCAATATCGTCCAAAGTAAAGTTGATAATGATGGCGTCGTTCTAAGACAGCATAGGTCTGTCCATGTAAATTCAAATAATTCCCTGGATAAGGAACCCAGTCTAAGTAAATTTGTCCCAGGGATTGGCGGGAATTGGAAAGAATGACCTCTGTGGGCAAAATTGAGAACTTTATCATACTGTGACCAAAAATAAGAGGATGACAACTCTATTTCAAAAGGTTGCAGCCCAATTTTGTAGCCCTCTCCCTAAATCCCTCTCCCCTTCTCCCTTTTTGGGAGAAGGGGTTAGGGGATGAGGGCAAAGGTGCACCATTGGGATACTCTCATTTCAAAATAACTGATGAATCAGATTGGATGGTTGATGTAATTGATTAGCTTGAAGTAAAGTAGTCATAGGGGCATTGACAAAAGATTCTAAGCTTGATTTATTAAACCGTACACGGCACTATAATTCCACTCGACAGATTAAAGAACAAGAACGAACGAGATATCCATTCAATCAGGATTAGTTCGAGGGCAAGGATGAAAATTTTAGTTCTTAGTTGGGAATTTCCGCCCCGTATCGTGGGCGGGATAGCCCGTCATGCTGCTGAGCTTTATCCTGAATTAGTCAAACTGGGGCATGAAGTTCATCTAATTACAGTTGAGTTTGGACAAGCCCCCCCCTATGAAATTGTAGAAGGAATTAAAGTGTACCGTGTTTCCGTTACTCCGGGAATTGATTTCTTTCAATGGATTGCCCACATGAATGAAAGTATGGGCGATCGCGGTGGTAAGTTAATCCGCACGGAAGGATCATTTGATATCATTCATGCCCATGATTGGTTAGTGGGTGATGCGGCCGTCGCTCTGCAACATCACTTTAAACTACCCTTAATTGTTACTATCCATGCTACCGAGGCTGGACGTCACAACGGTTTACATACCAAAACCCAGCAATACATTGGACAAAAGGAAGTTCATCTTACCCATCACGCTTGGAGAGTAATTGTATGTAGTCACTATATGCGTCAAGAAATCACCCATTCTTTAAGAATACCTTGGGATAAAATCAACGTCATCTACAATGGAGTCCGGGCTGAGAAAAAATGTATTCCCGTGGATTTTGATGCGAGACAATTTCGACGCCGGTTTGCCGCCGATGGGGAACGGATCATCTATTATGTAGGTCGTCTCACCTACGAAAAAGGGATTTCCGTATTACTAAATGCAGCTCCTCGGGTATTTGCTGAAATGAAGAATCAGGCAAAATTAGTCATTATTGGTGTCGGTACCGCCGAAGAATTAAAGGCACAGGCTTGGCATCTGGGTATTTGGGATAAATGCTACTTTACTGGTTTTATGTCCGACATGGATTTAGATCGATTTCAAACGATTGCTGATTGTGCCGTTTTTCCAAGTTTGTATGAACCCTTTGGAATTGTTGTGTTAGAAAGCTTTGCAGCAAAAGTACCAGTAGTGGTTTCCGACGCAGGTGGTCTTCCAGAAATTGTACGCCATGGAGAAACAGGAATAGTGACCAGTAGAAATAATCCCCATTCTTTGTCCGCAGGGATTTTAGAAATTCTTCAAAAACCATCCTTGGGTGAGCAATTGGTTGAAAGTGCCTATTTGGATCTGTGTACTCGTTTTAATTGGTCAGGTTTAGCTCAACAAACCGAATTGATTTATAAGGACATCAGTGCTGAATGAAGGGTAGTTTGGGAATGACCATATTCTGTCACCATCTGCCCAACTCCCTATAGTTTATAGAGTTCACCACCTATTGTGATGGTAAGATGGATAATGCCCATGGAACTCCCCTAAATGTATTGAACCTGAATGTATTGAATTTATGAAACATACTCTCTCTGTCTTGGTTGAAGATGAAGCCGGAGTTCTAACCCGGATTGCCGGGTTATTTGCCCGACGTGGATTCAACATTGAAAGTTTAGCCGTTGGTCCAGCGGAAAATATGGGTATCTCTCGAATTACAATGGTGGTTCCGGGAGATAAAGGAGTGATTGAGCAACTGACCAAGCAGTTGTACAAACTTGTCAATGTTTTGAAGGTGCAAGACATTTCAGAAATCCCCTGTGTAGAACGAGAACTGATGTTGATGAAAATCAATGCAACCAGTTCCAATCGGTCAGAAATTATTGAGTTGACACAGATCTTTCGAGCTCGGATTGTGGATGTGGCTGAAGATTCTTTGACTATCGAAGTCGTTGGGGATCCGGGAAAAATGGTGGCAATTGTCCAAGTATTAAATCGATTTGGTATTCGGGAAATTGCCCGGACTGGTAAAATTTCGTTGGCAAGGGAATCGGGGGTCAATACAGAGTTTTTGAAATCCTTAGAAGCAAAGTTGTAATTTGATTCCCTGTCCTTTATCCTAAGTTACCTGTTTTCTCAATTTTCCTCTCCATGTATTGCGATTACTTAGTACAAATTCTAACTGCCCGTGTTTATGATGTTGCCCATGAAAGTCCATTAGAACTTGCGCCGAATCTAACCGCCCGATTGGGGAATACCTTACTTTTGAAACGAGAAGATATGCAACCGGTCTTTTCCTTCAAACTAAGGGGGGCATACAATAAAATGATCAACTTACCTGAGGATGTCCTAGCTAAAGGAGTCATTACTGCCTCTGCTGGGAATCACGCCCAGGGTGTTGCCTTGGCAGCCCAGCGGTTGAGGGTTCGGGCGGTGATTGTCATGCCAGTCACAACCCCAAAGGTGAAGGTGAATGCCGTCCATTCTCAAGGTGCTGAAGTCCAATTATATGGGGATACCTATGATGAAGCCCATGCCTATGCTCGTCAGTTGGAAACGAACCATGGACTAACGTTCATCCATCCCTTTGATGACCCCCATGTTATTGCCGGACAGGGCACCATTGGCATGGAGATTTTACGGCAATACCAGCAGCCTATCCATGGTATTTTTGTCGCCATCGGGGGAGGTGGTTTAATATCCGGGATTGCTGCTTATGTTAAGCGTTTACGACCCGAGATCAAAATCATCGGGGTGGAGCCGGTGGATGCCGATGCCATGTCCCAATCATTAAGAGCAGGGAAACGAGTTCGCCTGCCTCAGGTGGGTTTATTTGCTGATGGGGTGGCAGTGCGTGAGGTGGGTGAAGAAACCTTTCGTCTTTGTCAATCCTATGTGGATGAGGTGATCCTGGTGGATACGGATGCCATTTGTGCTGCCATTAAAGATGTCTTTGTGGATACCCGATCAATCTTGGAACCATCTGGGGCATTGGCGATCGCTGCCGCTAAGGCTTATGTGGAGCGGGAACACATTCATCAACAAACCTTGGTAGCAGTTGCCTGTGGGGCAAATATGAACTTCGATCGTTTACGATTTGTGGCTGAACGTGCTGAATTTGGTGAAGATCGAGAGGCAATTTTTGCTGTTACCATCCCCGAGGAACCCGGAAGTTTATTGCGATTTTGTGAATGTATTGGCAAACACAACCTGACCGAATTCAATTATCGTATTGCCGATCAAAATAATGCCCATATTTTTGTAGGATTACAAATCCAAAATCGCCAAGATGCCCGAGTCATGGCGGAGAAATTTGAAGCATTTGGGTTCCCAACCCTTGATCTAACCGACGATGAACTGACCAAATTACACCTACGTCACATGGTTGGAGGACATTCTTCATTAGCCCATAATGAACTATTATATCGATTTGAGTTTCCAGAACGTCCGGGAGCACTAATGGAGTTCGTAACATCCATGAGCCCGGACTGGAATATCAGTCTTTTTCATTATCGCAACCATGGGGCAGATTACGGACGGATTGTGGTTGGGGTACAAGTACCACCCAATGAAATGCACCAATGGCAAACTTTTTTAGATGGGCTGGGTTATCGTTACTGGAATGAAACCCAAAACCCTGCCTACCAATTATTTTTAGGCGGATAGCTCTAGTCAGATTCCTTTTTTGGATGGGGGTTCCCCATGAAATTTCATTGAGAGGGATGGATGATGGGTTACTGTAGTAAATAAGATGAACGTTTGTTTGTTTTTATCGTTTCGCTTTCCTATTGGCTTTACTGATGATTCAATTTCATATTCAACCCGATAGCGAAATTCCAGCATCTACCCAGTTATATAACCAGCTCGAGTTTGCCATCGCATCCCGCCAATATCCCCCCGGTCATCGATTACCCAGTACCCGACAGTTAGCGATGCAAACTGGATTACATCGAAATACCATTAGTAAGGTTTACCGCCAGTTGGAACAAGCAGGAGTGGTAGAAGCTCAAGCTGGCTCTGGCATATATGTTCGTCCCCAAGGGGATGAAGGAGAGGTACGCGCCTTAACTCCACTCATGCAACAATATCCCCAAGCCCATCGATTAATTAAACACAACTTAGACCAATTGGTAAAAGAAGGCTGTTCCCTAACCGAAATCCGGGAATTATTCATGGCAGAAGTAGACTGGCGACTAACCTCCAATGCTCAAGTACTTGTTACAGCACCCACAGAAGATATTGGAGCCGGTCAGTTGATTGCTGATGAATTGGAACAGTCCCTAAAGGTGCCAGTGCGGTTAGTGCCTTTGGAAGAACTGGGACAGGTTTTAGAACAAACCCGTTCTGGTACTGTAGTCACCAGTCGATATTTCATTCAAGATGCAGAGGCGATCGCCGCTCCCCGTTCCGTTAGAGTCATCCCGGTAGACATTTATGATTATGCCAAAGAAATTAAGATGATTACCGGTTTACCCCAAGATAGTTGTTTAGGCTTAGTCAGCATTAGTCCAGGTTTCCTGAGGGCAGCAGAAGTCATTGTTTATAGCTTGCGCGGGGATTCCTTGCTCATTATGACAGCCCAGGTGAACAACCGATATAAACTAGATGCATTGATCCATAGTGCCCAAACAATTATCAGTGACCAAGCGAGTTTGGGAAAAGTTAAGGCAGCGATTCAATCGGTACGAAATGAACTAATTCGTCCTCCCCAGTTGATCTGTGCTGAAAATTATATTGGAGCAAAATCAATTAGTTTAATGAAACGAGAACTAGGTTTGGAATAATTGGTATCGTTTTTTCGTCTAACTTTGTTATCCTATTCAATCAAAGACCAATAAAAACCCCATGTCCTATCAACTTCTTTTTGTTTGCCTAGGCAATATCTGTCGTTCCCCGGCAGCGGAGAACCTGATGAACGACTTAATCATAAAGCGGGGTTTATCAGGAAAAATCACTTGTGACTCTGCTGGTACTGCCAGTTATCACATTGGGAGTCCCCCCGACCAGCGTATGGTTGCTGCTGCCCTTCAACGGGGTATAATGATGAAAGGTCAAGCCCGACAATTTTCTTCCTCAGATTTCGCGCAATTTGATTTAATCTTGGCAATGGATCGGGATAATTATCAAGGGATTTTAAGTTTGGATCGTAATCAGGAATACGGGCATAAGGTAAAGCGTATGGCAGACTTTTGTTCACGCCATAAGTTACGGGAGGTGCCAGACCCCTACTTTGGGGGATTAGATGGATTCAACCAAGTATTGGATTTGTTACAGGATGCCTGTGAAGGATTGCTAGACTATATCCAAAGTTCTCAACAGGTATTAGGATGACGTAACCGGCATTCCATATTGGCATGTTTGGCGTAACCATCCTAGTTCTTCCGGGGTCAATTCTGGTCTAAGTTGTTCAATCACGGATTGATAATAAGCGTTTAACCATTCTAATTGGCAATGATCTAACTGGTCAAAGTCAATGAGACGGTTATCAAAGGGAATGTAGGTCAACGGCGCAAACCTATACCAGTGTGGTTCTGTGTCCTTGACCCCTTCCCCATGACCGGTGGGTTGGTAGTTGGAGGTTTGATCCACCACCACATATAGGTTTTCTAGACGGATCCCTCCCCATCCCGGTTGGTAGTAACCAGGCTCAATGGAAGTAACCATGCCTGGTTTTAGTTCCCCATTGGAACGTTTACTAATTCCATTAGGACCTTCATGGACATTCAAAAATGCACCCACCCCATGCCCAGTGCCATGTCCATATTCTAAATGGGATTGCCACAAAGACCAACGGGCAATCCCATCTAGTTGATGCCCCGTAGTTCCTTGGGGAAAGTGTTGCATGGCACAATTAATATGGGCTTTTAGGACAGATGTGTAACGATGGCGCTGTTCAGGGGTTGGGTCACCTACAATGATGGTACGGGTATCATCTGTCGTCCCGCCCCAGTATTGGGCACCAGAATCTAGCAATAGGAATTGACTAGGTTCTAAGAGTTGATTGGGGTTAGGGGTACCATAGTGCACGATGGAACTATTTGTACCGGCACCTGCAATGGTATTAAAACTCAAACCTTGGAATCCTTCTACTTCCCCATATAACTTCTCTATGTGTTGGGCTACATCAACTTCTGTAACTGGAATCTGATGGGTGATGGTAGTCTCTAACCATTTTAGAGTAAGGGTTTTAGCCCGACTCGCCTTCAGATTAGCCCAAGCCATTCTCTCCAGTTCCACCGCGCTTTTCTGAGCTTTTAGGATTTCCACCGGACTATCAACTTCCACTAGTTTCCCATGGGCATTCATCAGTAATTCATAGGTTCCCATGGTTGTTCGATGGATATCCAACAGGACTCGTGAACACGACGAACCATTATGGGAATGGACTAATGCTGATAATTTGGATTGATAATCTTCATAGGGATGGAGGGTAACAGTAGGGGTTAACCCTTGTTTTACCTCCCCATCCATCCGTTCTAGGTTGGTGAATAAGTAAGCATTTTCCATCGTCACCACCCCATAGGCCCAAAAAACCGGGTTATAGGGAATGTCTTTTCCCCGTAGGTTAAATAGCCAAGCAACATGATCTAGTTTAGTAATGGGTAGCACGTCAGTTCGATGGTGACGCAACATTTCACGAACCCGATCCAATTTTTCACCGATGGTTAACCCTGTGATGCTTGTGGGCAGAGTGATGAGGGGGGAAGTGCCAATAGGGGGGATGGGATCTGTTTCTGCATAAGGACTGTGAAAACGCAGTTCATCCACTAGGTTTTGAGGTGTGGGAACTAAGTCAATTCCTACCCACCCCAACTCTTCCTTAAATTTTCGCCATTGCCCTACGGTCAGGGTAAAGGGGTCAAACCCTAGACAAAAAGGACGGTGTTGAGCCATGGCCCCGTCTCCCAATTCCGTCAATGTAGCGATTGGAGTTTTATGACCCGGCAAACCCAGTTTTACCACTTGAAATAAGGACTGATCCACATCCCGTTCCGCTTGCTCATGGTAACGGGAATCAACAAATAACCAACATTGTTCTTGGCTGATGAGTAACTCCCCCGCTGAACCATGAAAGTCAGTCAACCAAGCTCGACGTTCCCGAGCAAGGGGTAGATATTCATTCAAGTGTTCATCTGTCGACGGAATCCAGTATGCATCCAGTCCTACCTCTCCCATTAAATTTCTGAACAACGAAAGTTTTGCCGCTGGTGGGGTGACAGATAAGAGATTGGGAACTGATGGTTTAAGTTGCTCTGATGAAGTCATGAAATTCCGTTGAGTTCAATTAATTTAATTTTATGCCATCCGATGGAAGGAGGGTACTTTCTTTTAAGCGATCGCCCCGCCATTCAATTTTTTCCATCAGATTGAATTGTTTCACCCAGATGAAGCTTACGCCATTGGGCATCAGCTTTACGGTCACAACGGAATTCTAATAATCGGATACCAGTTTGGGGTAGTTGTTGAATTTTTTGTTGAAGTTGTTGCCAGTTGTGGATCAGTTCATACTCAATGCCATAGGCAGTGGCTAAGGCACTAAATTCAACGGATTGGGGGGTACTAAAAAAGGTTTCAAAGGGAGGGTCAAACTGGCTGATGGGTAATAATTCAAAAATGCCACCGCCCCGATTATTAATTAATAGAATTGTAAGGTGTCCTACGAATTGGGGGAACAACAATAACCCATTGGCATCATGGAGGAGGGATAAATCCCCTGTCAGCAAAACAGTTGGACGATTGCGATGAGCCACTCCAAGAGCTGTGGATAAAATGCCATCAATGCCATTACCTCCCCCCCGGTTAAAGTAAGGCTGAATAGCCCGATCCGAAGGAGCCCAGAACCATTCCATATCCCTGGACGGCATGCTGTTTGCTACAAATAGGGGAGTGTGGGCAGGTAAGTGTTGGGATAATATCCAGGCAATCTTACCCTCAAATCCATCTGTTAATTCTGTCAAAGTACGGTCAAGATGGGTACGCACATGGATTTCTAATTCTTTCCATTGCTGAAGATAGGAGTGGGATTGGTTTTGAGGATAGGGAGATTGATTGGGAAGGATCTGCAAGAATTCTTCAATTGAGACCCTTAAATGGGTGGTACAACCATGGAGCGGATCTAGATTGCGATCGCTGGGATCGATAATCCATCCATCAACTTGTTGGGGTTCTAGCCAATGGCGTAACTCCTTGCTAGTGGATAACGCCCCTATCTGGATGACCACTTGCGGTTTCAATTGGTCTGCCCATTCAGAATCTCTCAGAATCAGGTCATAGGTGGAAATTAAGTTGGGATTTAGACTGGCATAGTTGCGAATTGGACTTAGGGCTTCTGCTAGCACCGGAAACTGAAGTAGTTGGGATAACTGGGCGATCGCCCTACTGTAAGATTCGGGGTTGGGCGGCTGGGCAAGCCCTGCAATAATCAAACCTTTAGGAGGAAAGGAGTAGTCAAATGGTTTATTAATTATCTGACGATAGGATAAATTGGATCCAACTCTTCGGAAAAAAGAGTCTGGACGGAGAATGGGGAATAATGCCTGGGTATTAGGCTCAAGCTGTGGTGCCAGGGGATCGGCAAAGGGAAGATTCAGATGAACGGGCCCTGCTACAGGGAATTGACTTCGCTCCCAGGCCGCAATCAGGGTTTGTCGTAAATAAGTCAGGCGTTCTATTTGTAATGAAGGCAGAGTGATTTCCAGTTGCCAGTTAGGATAAGTACCAAATAACTTCAAC
>Ga0172367_10007708_pt1 | contig 12237 bp, 13 predicted proteins | sample Lak10m_FD_114542 | JGI IMG/M metagenome (GOLD analysis project Ga0172367, IMG submission 114542) | Freshwater microbial communities from Kabuno Bay, South-Kivu, Congo - kab_022012_10m | ecosystem: Environmental > Aquatic > Freshwater > Lake | place: Democratic Republic of the Congo: South-Kivu...
AGAAGACTTCGTAAACCATATTTCCATTTCTACACAAGATAAAAGTCGTATTTCCTATCTTACAAAGGAAAGGGCCATTTCTATGGACGAGTCCGAATATTGGACTTCTAGTAGAAGATTTCATGTGAAACCAGGTGGATTTATTTCTAAAGTATTTAAAAATATTCCTGCTAAAGAAGTAGAACTTTTCTCTACACTTTTTAGAAACGTATCTAACAGAGTTGAAGTTAATCTTAAAGTTGTTAAAGGAGAACGTATTCGTGATTTTTACTACTATGAATCATATGCAAGTGATAACGGATCTTTAGGTGCATCTTGTATGAGATATGATGGTTGTCAAAAATATATGGATATATATGTGGATAATACTGATGTAGTATCTATGTTAGTTATGTTAAATGATAATGACGAACTTATTGGAAGAGCAATTCTTTGGGACTGTGATGGCTACAAGATTATGGATCGTATCTATACTACTAATGATGAAAAATATGCTTTTTACTTTAAAGAGTGGGCTACTAAAAACAACTATTTGTTTAAATCAAACCAAAACTGGTTTGACACTTTAAACTTTGAAAAGATTGGTGACAAAAAACAAGAGTTAAAAATAGATATCAAATTACCTAATAGTGATTATAGATATTATCCTTATATGGATACATTCAAGTTTTATAATCCAAATACAGGTACTATTTCAAACTATCAACCTAAAGATGATTTTTACACTATCTGTAGTCCTGATGGTTCTAAATATGCATCTGACTATTTAGTATTTGATGTTTTAGATAAAGTATTTAGATACAGACATGATGCTGTTTATGTTCAGTACATTGATGGATTTACTAATAGTAACAATGTAAACTATTCTGAGATTCTTGATCAATACATTCTTTGTAGTGATGCTACTTATGATAATGAGTTGTGTGATTATATCTTTAATGAAGAAAAATCTTCTAAAAACAACACTGAAAGAATCGAAAAAAGAAGAGAACAGATTAAGAAAAGAAATGAAGAACGTGCTATTAGAAGAGCTAAAGAAGAAGAAAGTGAGGCAGAGATTGTGGCTAGATTAAATGCAGAACGACGTGAAGCAGGAGAACCTGAAGAAGCTTTGGGAAGTACATTAGATCAAATTCTTTCTCAATACTCAGAGTATCTAACTCCAAATAGTAGTGGTATCCTTGATATGATTAGACGCTCTATTCCAAGTAGACGTTCTAGAAGAATTACTCGAACTGAAGAACCAACGACTCCTACAGAGCAAACTCCAGAACCGAGTCCAACAGTCTATGATGATGCGAATAGATTCTGCTATAACGTGGACCGCTATAGTTCCGAACATCGTGAAACACCACCACCTATGGATTATTATATGTACGAAGAACCTACTGACGACATTCCATTCTAAACAAAATCGTCTCTTATTGATATAAAGTCAATGAGAGACGAATTACTTAAAAGATTAGAGTGTTTTAACGACACAGATTTTAAATTTGATCCGGGTTTACATAAATATACCTACCACGGAGATACTTTTCAATCTGTTACACAGTTTATTGGACAGTTTCATGAACCATTTGATTCAGAATATTGGTCAAAGAAAAAAGCAGACGAAGCCGGTGTAGATCAAGAAGAAATTAAGAAAGAATGGAAGCGTCTAAACGATTATGCCAACGAGATTGGTACAGATACTCACCAATGGATAGAAGATTACTACAATAAGATATGGAGAGAAATTCCAACCAATCTAGATCTTTTACACCGAATCACAAAATTCAATAAAATATTTGCTAAACAACTACATAAGTTAGAACCTCTGGCATTTGAAGTTAGAGTATTTTCTCCTAAATGGAAGAAAGCAGGAATGATTGACTCTTTGTTTATTCACAATGGAAAAATATTTATATTGGATTGGAAAACCAACAAAGATTTTACTTCTGATTCACACCCAAAAGGTAAATATCAAAAACTTTTGGCTCCTTTCGACGAATATTATAAAAATCACTTAAACGAATATTCGATACAGCTTTCTATGTATGCTGCAATTTTAGAAGAGTGGGGATTTGAGATTGGTGGTGCTTACCTGGTTCATATTGGTCCTGGTGATGAAGAAGCACAACTACATAAGGTTGTAGATATGAGAGATAATATCAAAAAGTTCTTTGGGGAATAGGAATAAATCCTTATATTTGTAGAAAATAAATCATATGAATACTTTAGTTACTATTAAAAAAGGAGATAAGTTTAGATTCGATAACGGAATCGTATTCATCGTAGATGATATTCAACAAAACGAGAAATTTGGTGCTTTAGTATGTTCTTCTCTTGAAGGTGGTCAGAAAGGAAACTATAGAGACTCTATGGAAGATTTCATAGCTTTTATGGAAGAAAACAACGCTGTTAAGATATGATTACATATCAGACATATCCTATGCACGAGAAAGTCCAAAAAGAAAGACATTTCTTGATAAAGACAGAATTTAATCTGCCTCATGCAGGTGATTGTAGATTGAACGATTTGTTAGATACTTATATAGATTCTTCTTCTTCAGAAGAATTTCCTTCGATAGAAATGAATGAAGGTGATATTATAACTATAAAGACTTACAAGACATCGGTAGATGGTACACTTTATACTTATCTTGTTTGTTATTACAGAGATGGTGTTAGAATAGATTGTGGATATGAAACTTCTATGTCTTTGGATTTCTGTCTGATAAACAGAGCAATCTTTGAAGAAGTAACCGAAGCAATAGTAAGAGAACAAAGAATAAACGAAATATTAGGAGAATGAATAATTATCCTTATCTTTATAAAAAAACAAAACATATGAGAGTTTTAAACTTAACAAACGCAGAAAGATCCTTAAAAAACTATTTCGATATTAAATATAAAGTATCAAAATTCCCTGATGGTCAGCAATCAATCACGCTTGACTTAGAAAATACTGATTTTGATCCAAGTTCACAATCGGTTACAATCAAAAGTAGATTAAACTCTTTCTTAGATTTAGAACTAATCATATGTGCCAACCAAGCTTTAATAGAACTTGGTGTTAAAGAAATTAATCTTTATGTGCCATATTTTTTGGGTGCTCGTTCAGATAGAAAGTTCTTAAATGGACAATCAAACTATCTTAAAACGGTTATCTGTCCAATCATCAACTCACAAAACTTTAATAGAGTAAAAATCTTAGACCCTCATTCGGACGTATTAGAAGCGTGTCTTAACAACTTCGATAAAGAATCAAATGTAGGTTTTGCATCTACTGCAATCAAATATTATGTAGAAGGAGATTTAACATTAATCTCTCCAGATGCTGGTGCTCTTAAAAAAATCTATGACGTATCAAAAGCAATCGGTTGTAAAAGTGTTATAGTTGCAAACAAATTAAGAGATATGGAAACTAGTAAAATCATTCGTACAGAAGTACCTGGACTTGATGATACACCTGGATCTAAAAACTTTGTTATCTGTGACGACATCTGTGATGGTGGTAGAACCTTTATTGAGATTGCTAAAGCAATCTTGGAGGTGCGACCAAGATCAATATTCAACGATAAGATTTATCTATGTGTTACTCACGGTATCTTCTCTGCTGGTTTTGAAGAACTTGAAAAATACTTCACTGCAATCTTCACTACAAACTCTGTAAAAGAAGATTCTTTCTACGCTCAGTCTGTTAAACTATTCAACGTATTCTAATGGAAACATACTCTTTAACAGGAACATTGTTCGGAGACGATGAAGCGATAATTGATGTTTGTCTTTTCGAAGACTTGCCGTTTAGCGTTGAACATACTGTTATAAACCAATGGCGTGCAGGAGATATTATGGACTTGATTGTTGAAGAAGGACTTCTGAAAAAAGAAGATAGAGCTCTTTCCAAAGTAATGTCTGTTAGAGTAAGTAGGTACTATACTATGGATATAGAAACTGACTATGATGTGGATTTGGAACCGAAGGCTTCATTGAAAAGTATTTATACGGTAGGTGTTAGCAGAATGACTTCTTACCTAATGGCTGGTAGCAATTTTGAAATAGAAGATATGGATCGAAAGATGCGAGATATAAAACTGAAAAGAATTTTATGAAAAGATTTAGAATAGGTGGTGTTCCCGAACACTTCAACCTTCCTTGGCGGTTGGCCATTGAAGAAGGACGTATCGCCGATATGGGTGTCGAAATGCACTGGTCAGATATGGCAGGAGGAACTGGACAAATGATTAAAGGACTCCAAGCAGGGACATTGGACATCGCTGTTCTATTAACAGAAGGAATAACCAAAGCAATTTTAGAAGGACTTGATTGTAAGATCCTAAATGTTTATGTTACTACTCCACTTCGTTGGGGTATTCACGTTCCATTCAACTCTGAAATGAAATTTGCTGAAGATATAAAAGGTCAGAACTTTGCTATTTCAAGAGAAGGATCTGGTTCGCACTTAATGGCTTATGTAAACTCTTATCAAAGAGGTTGGAATACTAATGAGTTAGATTTCAATATCGTAGGTGATGTTTATGGTGGTCTTTGGCGTTAGAGAATGGTCAATCGGGTGTTTTCTTATGGGAGAAATATACTACACATCCATTTGTTGTTCAAAACAAATGTAAATGTATTGGTGAAGTAGTTACACCTTGGCCTTGCTTCGTGGTCGCTGTAAGAAACGAAGTGATTGAAAAGCATGAAGATCTGCTGAGAAAAGTATTAAACATCGTATCTCAGACTGCGAAAGAGATTAAAGAAGATGAAAAATCCTCAGATAACATTGCTTGGAGATATTCTTTAGATCCACAACAATCAAAGTCTTGGTTATCTGAAACAGATTGGAACTACACCGGTGAAAATCCTATCGAAGGATATGAAGTCGTAGTAGATTATTTATCTAAATTAAATCTTATTACAGATAATCAAAAAGAAAACTGGAAAGATCGATTATTTTATAATAAAACCGTATCTTTATAGAAAGAAAACAATATAATAATAAAAAAAATAACAATCATGTTTAGACCAACATCATTATTTTATTCAGACGGGTACAAAATCGGACACCCAGCAATGCTTGCAGAAGGAACCGACTATTTATATGGAACTTGGATTCCACGTTCAACAAAACATGCACCTAAGGGAATCACAAAGATTGTATCTTTTGGTCAGCAAATGACTTGGCGATGGATTCACGACGAGTTTACTGAAAACTTTTTCGCACAACCAATAGAGGTTGCTGAAAAGTTCATAAAAGACATGGCTTTATACTTAGGTATGGAGTACAACGGAGAACACTTCACTGCTCTTCACAAATTAGGTTACTTACCTATCAAAGTTAAATCATTGCCAGAGGGTATTGAGACTCGACCTAACGTTCCTCATATGACATTCATCAATACTGTTAAAGGATTCGCTTGGCTTACTTTGTTCTTAGAAACTGTTGTTTCATCTTTAGCTTGGAAACCAGCAACATCTGCATCTATTGCACTTCAGTATAAAAGAAACTTAGTGAAATATGTTTTGAAAACTGACCCTGCTAATGCGTTTTTGATTCCTTTCTTAGCACACGATTTCTCTGCTAGGGGTATTGACCCTTGGACTATGGTATCTTCTGGATTAGGACATGCTACATCATTCAGAGGTTCTGATACATTGGTAGTTATCCCAGCGGCTCGTTACTTCTATGGAGAACCAGAAAATGAAGTTGTTATCAACTCTGTAAATGCTTCTGAGCACTCTGTATCAACAACAAAAATATTCACGGTTGGTGAGAAACAAATGTTGATTGACTGGATGAACAAATTTGACAAAGGTATCTTATCGGTAGTAATGGATACATTTGACATTACAAAAGTTGCTAAACCATCTGAAGGTGGATATTGCTTCGACTTGAAAGAACAAATTTTAAATCGTGATGGTAAGTTAGTTATTCGTCCTGACTCTGGAGATCCTGTTGAAATCATCTGTGGACATGGAAGAACAGATTTGAATGAAAATGAAATGAGAGCTTTCTATCCAGAGTTTTATACAAAAGGATTGATTGAATGTTTGTGGGACATCTTTGGTGGAACTATCAACGAACAAGGGTATAAAGTTTTAGATCGACACATTGGTGCAATCTATGGTGATTCTATCACAACTGATCGTCAAGTAGAAATCTACGAAAGATTAATGGCTAAAGGATTTGCTACTACAAACATCGTATTGGGTGTAGGTTCATATACTTACCAATATAATACACGAGATACATTTGGTTTTGCGGCTAAAGGTGCTTGGTTCCAAGCAAACGGTGTAAACTACGACATCTTCAAAGATCCAATCTCTGATGATGGAACTAAAAAATCACTTAAAGGATTAATTGCTGTTCACGAGTTGACAGATGGTGACCACGCAGTAGAAGTACAATGTTCTGAAGAAGACGAAAAAGGAGGAATCCTTCAAGTAATCTACGAAGACGGCAAGTTCTACAATGAGACAACTTTGACAATCATTCGTGGTAAGTTAGATCAACTTGTTAGTAATCAAACACCAGAATTGGTTTAAAAAATTATGTTTTTAAATTATGCTTATCCATGTAGTGGATAAGCATTTTTTAAATATATTATCACACCATGTACGATACCCGATAATCCTAAGTACAAAATATAGATATATAATCTATGGATAAAATAATATACACTTTTTGGACAGGTGATAATGAAATGTCTAAAAACAGAAAAGATTGTATGCAACAACTAAAAGATATTACAGGTTGTAAAGTTGAATTAATTACTAAAAAAACACTCAATTCTTATATATTGGATCATGTACCTTTACATGAGGCATATAACTATTTGAGTGAAACCCATAAAGCCGATTATCTTCGAACTTACTTTATGAATTTTTATGGTGGTGGATATAGTGATGTAAAACAAACTACAGGAAGCTGGATCAAAGCATTTAATGATTTGGAAGAATCGGATAATCATTGGATGAATGGATTTAGACTATCTGGAGAGAATGGTGTTTCTTGGGAAAGTTTAGGACAATCAGCATATATAAGTAAACCACAAACACCACTTACAATAGAATGGTATTCAGAAATGATTTCATTACTTGATAATAAAATTATAGGACTTAGAAAAAATCCTGCAAAATTTCCACAAGATCATTCCGGAAGAGGATTTGGACTAAAATATAGAGAAGGATTTAGTAAGTATCCAATTGGTTGGAATGAAATGCTTGGTCATATATTTGACAGAGTGGCATATAAATATAAAGAAAAACTACTTCAAACTGTACCAACACCTATACTTATAAATTATAGATAGATTTTTAGTTACATTGGTAACAATCGACTCTTCCGTCGCCACCACAATTCCCACATGTGATTTCACCACCACCTTCGCACGTATCACAATCGACATTTCCGTCGCCACCACAATTTCTACACTCTCTTGTTCCTCTACCATCACAAGGATTACATTCTCTACTTCCTTCACCATCACAATGTTCGCAAGATTCTTTTCCAGATCCACCACAATCAACACACTCTTCATCATCATATTTTCCTGATCCATCACAGGTTGAACAATCACTTTCACCGTGTCCATTACAATAGTCACACTCTTCTTTACCTTCACCATCACATACAGAACATTCTATCTCTCCATCTCCTGTACATTCTTCACATTCCATATTTCCACTTCCATCACAATCATAACATTCCTGTTCTCCACTTCCATCACAGCTCCCGCACTCTAAAGTTCCACGACCACCACATTCATCACAATCTCCATTCCCACCATCAGTATCGGTAAGATTGTATTGATATGAATTTGAGTCATTGGTTATCTTTCCTGTACCTGGATTATAAAATTTCAAGCTATCCATATATGGATAGTAGTTGTGATCTATAGGTTTCAAATAAACCGTAATATATTTTTCTTCTTCTCCATTTGGTCCTATGAAAGGTGTATCATCATACATATTTTGATCTTTTTTATACCAAAATCCGTTAGCTTTTGCAAAGTCTTTGAATAGTTGTTCGTCTGCACTATTGTTTGTGTAGATTCTATCCATCACTTTTCTCTCATTTTCATCTGTCCAAAGTATTGCTCGTCCGGTTACTTTATCTTCTTTCATAAGAACAACAAGTGATACCTTATCTTCGTTATTAACATATATGTCAAGAAACTTTTGACACTTATCATATCTCATACAAGAGTTTCCTAAAGATCCATTTGTGTTTAAATAGTTTTCTTGGTTATAACATTTTCTTATTTCTTCTCCTTTAACAATTTTAAAACTATCAAACTTTTCTCTCATTTGTTTAATAATAGATTTATATCTGTTTACAAAATCTTCTACATCAGTTGGTTTGAAATCTACACCAGCCTTTGTAAATAGTGCCGTAACTAATTTACCTATTTTTAAATTACCTGGTTTTATAGATGAAATATCTCTGGTAATACTATCACTATGACATAGAATTTCCTTTTGTTCTCCGTCTTTTTCGAAAGAGACGATACATATACTACTTCCTGCAGAATACATAGAATCTGCTAAAATAGTTAAATTGTCAATATTATACCCTGCATAGATTTTCTCACATTGATCCAAGAACTCTTTTTTCTTATATCTTTTTACTAGCTCGACAATCATTCCTTCTCTAAGTGGTGCATCTTGCCATTTCAGACCAAAATCTTTTGATAGTTGTAAATAATATGTAGGATGTGCCTTAACTTTGAAAGGTAGTTTTTCTGCTTTATCATCTGCCACAAATTTGACAAATCCATCTTTTTCAATATCTATATCAATGTAGTTAGAATTTACATCAATATCTTTACCTATAAGATTTAATAATTTATCTGCAGTAATAGTATCCATCTTATCAAGAAGGTTTTCAAACTCTTCAGAGAAAGAAATGTTTGCTTCTAAAAGAAGTGATAAGTTTTCGTTTATTCGAAAATCTTCGTATCTTAGTAGTTTATTATTCATATAATATATATTAAACTTTTAAGATGGAAAGATATATTGGTGAAATAAAAATAATGAAAGATCCAAAATTTGATGACATTCAGATATTATGGATGACGAATGAACAATGGAGAGATTCGCGTAACAGGAATTTTCCTTCTGTTTGGTTCATTTATGAGGGAATAATGTATTGGGGTTTATCCAAACGTGAGTTCAAATGGTTTGAAGATTATTCTGATTTGGTTCTTTCATCTGGTAAGTCATTCAATCAATGGTCTCCAGGTAAGGAAGAGTGGGAATATATGCTTGAACTTGGATATGAATATAGAGTATTCGATTATGAAAAGGCCATATTACAAACAGATGATTTGGATAGTTGGTGTGACTACGAGATTCAATTCATAACAGAATGGAATCGAAACAAAAATATAGATGATTTATTGAAATAAAAAAGCCACTCAAATTTGAGCAGCTTTTTTATGATAATACTTTTTAATCTTGTGTTGCGGTTGCTTCTTCTGTTGCTGGTTCGTTTTCAGTTTCTGTATCTGCTTCTACATAAAGATTTTTCTCTTTTAAAATATCTAAGATATCGTTTGTTGCATCATACTTTTCTTTTACAAAAACAACTTCCATTTTACCCGTGATTAAGTCGATAGAATTTTCTGTTGCCCATTGGTTTACATATGTAGATAGTTCTTCAAAAGTAGTTTTGTTTAAAGAGTCATGAAGTTCTCTCATTTTTGCTTTAAAATCACCATCAATCACCATTGCTTCTTGTTGAAGTTCTGAAAATCTTTGTTCTTTTTGTTTTTGTGTGTTTGGATCTAAAACCAATCCTGATTTTGCAGAATTTATAATACTTTCCATTTCAGTTTTTAATGGACCTAGCCTTGTTATGAACTCGTTTTTTTCTCCTGCGATGTTTTTGAGACCTTCTTGGTATTTTTTGTAATTCCTAGTAAGAATGTCGAAATCTAATACTCTTATTTCCATAATATAAAATTGTTTTTTTAATTATACTAAAAAACCAATTAAGAGTTTAGATAGTTTATGGCAATTCTATATCTTTCTAATAAATTTTTTTCTTCTGACATATAGATGTTATCATAGATTATAGTTATAGGTTCTGTTGAACCAGTTTTCATAACTTCAATAAATGTTTTTTTCAATCCTGTCGCTGTTGCAAACTTTTTATTTAAATAAAGGTAGTTACTATTTGGATCATGATAATCAAATTCTTTAATAGTTCCTAATAGGTTTTCTTTTCTGACGTAAACTTTGTATGAATAAGTTTCCATTTTTAACTCATTTGATAACCAACCAGTTTCTCCTCTTCTTTTAACCTTTACTAAATAATCTCCACCATGTGTTGTAGGTATTTTTGATTTATATATAACTCCAGGATCTAAAAAACTTTGTGTTCCAACTGCTTGGATAGAGTTTAACATATTTAGTTCATATGGTGATTCTACATATCCGGAAGGTTCTCCTGCAAATGAATAAGTTGCCCAAATTACTTTTGATATATCTATTTGATAAATATTTGTATCAAAAATTTCAATTTGTATATCATCTAATCTTGTTTGATTTTTAGTTATTGATATTTGAGAATGTGTTCCTACTTGTATATATTTAGATTTTTCAACTTTATTCCATTTCTCATCTATGACTATTTTTTCTTCTTTAAAAAGAAAATGTTCTATGTTTCCTGCAACATTTACTATTGTATAATCATTTTTCTCACTTCTTATTTCATAACCTTGTTGATATACATTATTATTTTTGTATATCTTTTTAAGTCCTGTTATAAATGCAGCGTCTGTCTCAAATAATATATGTTCCCATGTATTTCTTTTAAGTTCATCTATTGTTCTATATTTAGTTGGATCAATATTATAGATATCGGAAAGACATATCTCTAAATGAGAATAATCACCTTTTCTTACGATATCATCTATTAGTTTGTGATATTCTAAGTTGTTATCTCTGCCTTTTTGTGCTATTTTGGTTATCTGTCCAAATATCTTAGTCACTTTTTTTCTTGGGTTTTGCATATATTATTGTTGAGATTCTGCACCTTGTGCACCGCCAATTATTTTATCAATTTCTTCTACTTTTGATTTATTTTCTTCTTTTCCAATAAAGTCTACGTAGCTAGAAACTTTCTTAATATCGTCTGGGTTTTTAGTTTTCATTTCACCGAGTTTCTTTGTCAAATCTTCTTGTCCTTCTACTTTTGGTGCTTCTGTTTTTCCTAATATATCAGCCTTTGTTTTAGTGAATTCGGCACCTTCATTATCTTTAAAGGTGAAGTTATCTCCTTCTATCTTTTCAATTTTATGAACACCAACTATCTCTTTTGCTTTTTCTCCATTTGGGTCTTTTTTCTCTTCGTCTGTAAGTGCATCCCACTCTTCTTTCTTCTTATCCTTTTTCAAATGTATTACAGAATCTCCAACTTTATATTCTTCAGTTGTTTCACCACCTTCAACTTTACCCATTATCTCTTTACCAACTTTTTTGATAGTTGGTTGTCCTTTTTCATCTTCTAAAGTAAAGTTATCACCATCAATCTCTACAATTTTATGAACACCAACAATTGATTTTTGATCTTCTGGTTTTTTTGCTTTATTATACTCTTCTGGTTTTTTATCCTTTAAAAGATAAATTACTTCATCACCCACTTCATAATCAACCACTTTTGCAGTATCAAACTCTTTCATATCGGCTTCTATTTTTTTAGAAATCATATCTCTTTTTTTAGATATTTCAGCAACCATTGTTTTATCTCCTGCAGCATCTAAATAAGCAATTTGTGCATTTAGGTAATCCATTTCAAATTGATCTTGTTTAGTTTTCATTATTATATTAAGTTGTGGATTTCCAGAAGCTCCTCCGAATTTTGCCAAAACTGCGTCCATCTCTTTTAAAGCCTGATCTTTTAGTTTTTTAACTATTTGATCCATTACCGCTTTCTTTTTCTTTAAAGTATCTACTGCCAACTTTGCATTTGCAGCAGCATTTGCATCTGCTTCAAATATTTTTTCCGAAGATTCAAAACCTATAGATTCTTTAGTCGGTGTAGAAGCAGTTGCACCTGGTACAGATGCAGTTGCACCTGGTACAGATGCAGTTGCACCTGGTTTAACACCTGGTGCTCCGGGTAAATCACCTTTAGAAGCAGCAGCAACATTTAAATCTATGTTTGCAGTTTTTGCTAATTGGTCGTGTATTAGTTTAAGGTATTTTTGATATATTACTTCTATTTCTTTACCTCCTTTTGTCTTG
>Ga0172367_10007710_pt1 | contig 12234 bp, 12 predicted proteins | sample Lak10m_FD_114542 | JGI IMG/M metagenome (GOLD analysis project Ga0172367, IMG submission 114542) | Freshwater microbial communities from Kabuno Bay, South-Kivu, Congo - kab_022012_10m | ecosystem: Environmental > Aquatic > Freshwater > Lake | place: Democratic Republic of the Congo: South-Kivu...
CGTGATTGTCACGACACCGCAGGACGTGGCGGTGCTCGATGCGATAAAAGCAGTGAAGTTCATCGAGAAACTGGAACTGCCGGTCATCGGGATTATCGAGAACATGAGCGGGATGGTCTGCCCCCACTGCGGGGATAGCATCAACCTGTTCGGCAGAGGCGGTGGCGAGAAAGCAGCGCGGGAACTGGGTGTTCCCTACCTTGGCGCTATCCCACTCGATCCGGCAATGGTCAAAGCCGGTGATGAGGGGCGCCCGTATGTCCTCCGGCATGCGGATACGCCCACTTGGAAAGCGGTGGACACGGTCATGGAAAACCTGGTAAAAGGGTTGAGTCCTGAAAGGATTCTCTCATAAAGGAACTTAATTATGCGAAAATATCCGGGTATCCCCGAACTGCTTGAAGCGTATATGCTGGAACAGGGATCTACTGAACGATGGGTTACCGTGCAGGAACTCCGTGATCGGTTCTGCCTGACCCGCTACCAATGTAATACAGTGTCCGGGTTTTTACGTCGGCTGGAGTTCGGATCATTCGGGCAATTCCCTTTCATTGTTGCGAAGATAACGCGGGAAGACGGAGAGAACCCTTCTGATCCAAAGAAATGCCGGTATCTGCTGAAACTGCGGGTACATTATGCTCTGCAACGGGAGCCCGTTCATGGCACGCAATAGAGATGTCCCGGAACTTCTTGAAAGGTTCATGGAAGAGTCAGGGAAGACGCAATGCTGGGTTACCGTTAATGAAATCCGGACTTATTTTAATCTGGATGAATTTTCTGCACCACCAATCTCCGGCTTTTTACGCCGGATATACCATGGGACTTTTTTCTCCTGTCAGTACAGAGTGGAGCGAATTGAAAAGGTCGTCATTCAGAAACCTCAACGCAGGATTATCAGAAGGTATCTGGTTACAAAGAGACCCCAGGCTCGAGAAAAAAAGCCGGAGGATGTCAGAACTCAATTTATTAGCACACGTACCCACGATGTTTTCACCGATTCGGCAGCAATCGAACATTTTGACCGGGTATTACTGAGCAGCTGCAATGAGAGCGACGATTCACATGCCCAATAATCTCTGTTGCGATGGGATCGAGTGGGTGCAAGAGAAACGTGCCTTTACAACGTGGTTCGGGACAGCAGTGTTCAGTTTTTTACTGAAAGCGGACGGATAACGCCCGATTCCCTCTCAACAATGCGCTTTTCCCTCCCCTTGGCGTGGTGGGTAGGGGTAGAGGTGGGGCGGTCCGGAAGATTGTAAAAGAGCGCGTCACGGTCCCGGATTGAATAAGATTCTAACCATTTGTCAGGAATCTGGTCGGGGGTATCATTTTCCCGACAGGTGCGAAAAAGCACCCGTTTATATCCTTCCGGGAATTATTTAGTGAATAATGAATTTCACCCTCTCAATCAGGATGCGGATTTATCTATCCATCCTGGTTTGCGTGATTGTAGTGGGGATGTTGGGTCTCATAATTTTCGAGCACCTCCCTCCCCTTGATGCATTCTATTTCCTTATCGTGACCATCGCTACCGTTGGATATGGTGACATCTACCCGGTCACACCGGCGGGCAAGATTCTTGTTATGGTGATTATTCTTACCGGGGTCGGCTGTTTTATCGGTGTGGCTGCCAATTCCATTGAGTCCATGATTGAGGACCGGGAACGCAAGAACCGGCTTGAAAAACTCAATATGATCATCGGGATCTTTTTTTCCGAAGTTGGCACAAAAATCTTAAAAAAATTCAGTATCCATGATCCTTCAATTCAGAACATCCGTTCGGCTCTTCTGGTTACGAATAACTGGACGGATGCGGAATTTGCCCATGCAAAGGGGGTTCTTGAAAAACATGTATGCACGCTCGACAGCCGATCGATACCCTTGGAGGAACTGCATGGCTTCCTGGGTCATCACAAGGGCTTCCTCCTCTCGCTTCTGGAAAACCCGCAGCTGATCGAACATGACAGTTTCACCCCTCTCCTCCAGGCATTGTTTCATCTGACCGAGGAACTGATGGCGCGGGAAAAATTCACCGGTCTTCCGGACACGGATTACGCCCACCTGTCTGGTGATATCAACCGGGTATACCGCCTTCTCATGATCGAATGGCTTACCTACATGCAGTATCTCAAACAGAATTATCCGTACCTGTTCTCGCTCGCGATGCGCCAGAACCCCTTTGACATCAACGCTTCGGTCATAGTCAAAGGGGGATAAAAAATTAAAATGATTCCAGTACTGCCAGCAGGTGTTTTCAGGATTGGTCATGAGCGGTGCTCCCGGTCCTGCTTTCATACTGTCTGCCTGTACGCAGATCTGCCGTTTTAATTCCCTCTTTCCAATATGCATCGTTTCATTCTCCCTGTGTGCCAGATAGTCCCCGGATGAAGTCCGCAGGGATGCCCCCGCAATATTAAATGCTGCATTTACATCGGCATGGGCGACATAGCCGCAATGCGGACATTCAAATCGTTTTTTCGATCTCCTGCCAAATGAGCCACACCGGGAGCACCGTTTGGACGTGTTTGCCGGATTGACATACATGACCGGTATTCCCCGGGTAATAGCTCTTTTCTCTACCTGCAGCTGGAGTGAATAAAACGAACCATTGTCGAACGAGAATTCATACAGGCTCTCTACATCGTGGCGGTGCGAGTATCTTAAAGAGAAGAGTCTCTCGAATTTAATGCCTGAACCAAGTGATTCCGCAAAGGAGACGATCTGGCGGGAGATTGCGTTCAGTGCTGACTTGAAGGTTTTCCGTTCACGGGATTTTACTTTTTTCAGTTTCCAGAGTTTGCCTTCTTTCCATAATTTCGTGCAGTTTTTGGATGACTGGTGGTGATTGAAATGAATGTTTTTTCCCAGTTTCATGGTTTTTCCGCTCATGATATCGGCAGCGACCGCCACGTGGCCCGTTGTGTTCAGGTCGACGCCGATCCAGCGGGATGTAACGTGTGATGCTGGATAAACTTTTATCACCTTTACCCTTTCTGGTAATTCAACCGCTGTACGAAGATCAGGTAATGCGAGACATTCTCGTTTCCGGTTCTGTCCTCCTTTCTTACATTGGAATATACGGATATTGAGGAAATAGGTTGTGGTCAAAAAACCCCAGGATGAAAAATAGTCTGAATAAATAGAGCGCTGGTCATCTCATGACAACATATGCAATAATTGAGAGCAGGAATGCCAGGAGCAGCATCGCGAGCGAGAGTGGCGCTACAAAGACCAGCATGGCATTCACCGTGCTGGCGAGCTGGGCAATGCGGTTGGACCCGAAAACGATGACCCTCTCACACTGGGCGGTAGATGCTGCAGACTCTGCCGGAGATATGTCCTGAATGGCATCCCTGATAGCGTGCATGATTTCCGGGACAATCTCATGGGTGGAGATCGCCATTCCCACCGGGTTTTTGCCGGTGATCGTGTTCACAACATGGGAGTCCGTGGTCATGATCTCGGCATGGTCCACAAGAGTCAGGACCTGTTCCAGGAGTATCTCCCGGGTCCCGGCTGCCACATTGTTCCCATCAATCAGGACATAGGCCGTCTTCTGGTTATCCACTTCAGCAATCATGACCTGGATACCCAGATCCCCAAAGCCCTGGTCCCTGCTGAACGGGACCGGCCGGTGGGCAACACCGATCCTGAAGGGGTAGACCGGGCCGGACCGGCATTCTTCCATTGCATCAATGGAGGCATTCAGGTACTCAGTAGCGGTCAATGTTGCCAGAAGGACCGGTGATGAGAGGTCTGTCATGCAGTTGTGGGCATCAACAACCGCGACATTGGGGAACCAGCGGTGGCCTTCGGCCATGATGGTCATGCCAATTGAGAAGTCAATGTCTTCAGTCCTTCCCGGGGATCGGGTGGTTACCAGAAGGACTGAGTCCCCGAACCTCTGGTAGAGCACCTGGACACTCCCGAATATAAGGCGCCCGGATTTTCCGGCTTTTGCTGAGTATTCCAGGCCGGTGCGGGATTTCTGCAGGGCATCGATAACTTTCGTAATCTCGCTCTCTGAAACGAGGTTGAAGTCGTGCGTTGCGCATCCGTGGGCGACAAGCGTCTCTTCATCCAGGAAATTATCATGCAGGACCTTGGGCAGGTTCCCGCCCCCGATCTCCCCCATCGGCCCGGGGTGGAGGTTAGGGACGGTGAAGGTGACCGGCTTTCCCTGTTCGCGGCGGAAGAAGAAACTCACCTGGGGGACAAAGATCTCCTCCCCGATCTCCCGGAAGAAATCTTCCATCCCTTTCGAACCATCGGTCATGTGGGCGATAAAAGCGTTGATGAATGCCAGTCCCCGGATTTTAAATGCGCTCCGCAGCGGACGCTCAATCATCCAGATAAGGATAGCAAAACCGAGGCCGAAGACGATGTGGAGGATGAGAGCGAAGATTGCAAACGACGGGGAGAAGAGGATCATTCCCACGATAATCCCGGTGCCGCTCTGGGTAAGTGCGGGAATGATCATCCGGGGAACCCGGTAATCAGCAATCGCAACAAGGACAAACAGCCGGAGGCCGAAGATAAATCCCAGCGATATCGCATAGAAGAGCGGGATGAGCGATACTGAAATCGCCAGAGCGGCAAGGGTGATGATAACTCCGAAAACGGTGCAGGTCAGGGCAAGAAGGGCCGACCTGTTCCAGGTCATTGTCTTGCCGCTTAATTCTATGAGGGGTTTTGTGAGGATGAGAGCTGCTATTGCCGGGATCGTGAAGACAAGTGTCCCTGAAAAAACGAATTTGTCCGGGAGAGAGAGGTAACTGCTGATAACCGTCGGCAGGGTAAACGCGACCGGGGCAGAAAGGTTGAGGTTAAGCCAGGATTTGGCTCCGGCACCGTCAATCAGGAAACCTAAGAGAAGGATGAGGACGAGTGAACGCTTCCAGGAAGGAGCGGTGAAGATGAAGCGGGTCAGCTGCCCGAGTTTCACATCACTGTCCTGCGGCATTTCAGGAGAACCCCCCCAGTACCAGTTCATACCGGTCGGGCGCTGACCGGATCTCCGAACGGGTATAGGTTATAGGCCGGGAATAGAACGGGGCATTGAGGGTGAGGCTCTCGTACTCCCCGCCTTCGCCTGCAATATTAATGCGGTACGCCTTTGCTACTTTTTTAAGTCTCCCGATCAGCGCCTCGTCGAACCGTGCCCCAAGGAAACTCTCATCGAGTCCTTCAGCAGCGGTTACGACGATCCGTGCATCCATCCGTTCCGCAACCTCGCGGACCAGCATCTCCGTATCCATATGCCAGAGCGGTGTATAGAGTGACAATCCCAGCCTGTCGGTGATTGCCTTTACCCGTTCTGCCTGGTATACCGATGCAACAGCACCGGCAATGACTCCTTCGACATCGAGAGCTGCGAGTCCGGCCTCGAGGTCAGCCAGTTCCTCTTCTTTGCGCCCGTGGGTGGTGATCTCGATATACTCCATCCCGGCAACTTTTGCAATCACAGGCACGGCATCGAGGTTTGCCGAATGGAACATGTAGGAGTCGGGGTTCCCCGGGCGTGCAGTCACCAGATACCGCACATCTTTCCCGCTGTCAATGGCTTTCTGGCAGGAGAGAATGGAGTCTTTCCCGCCCGATGTCAGTGCAGCCCAGCTCATCATCTTCACCGTTTTTCCGGAGTGCCAAGGGGTCCGAAATGTTTTCCGTACCGATCGGTCATTGCCGCCCAGTCCGGCAGGTGCGTCTGGCAGCCGACATGTTCAACAACAAACGATGCAGTCACCGACCCGATCCTGCAGCAGATTTCCGGTGCATATCCTCTGACGTAGGCAGTAAGGAATCCTGCCCGGTAGGAGTCTCCTGCACCGGTGGGATCCGCAAGGGTTACGGGTACCACGGGGATGAAGAACTCTTTTCCTTTGGTATAAAGGGTACTTCCGTTTCCGCTCATAGTGAAGATGGCGGTACCGACCCGTTTTACAATCGCATCCTGTGATGTCCCCAGTGTCCGGCACATATGGGCGATCTCATGCTGGTTGGCAAACAGGATATCAATATTATCAAGGATGGTGTCCAGTTGTTCCCTGGTATACCAGAAAACATCCTGCCCCGGATCAAATGATGCGAACTCGCTGCGTTCAGCAACCCGACAGTTGAACTCCGGATCCGCTGTTGCCAGGTGCACGAACGGAAGCCGGGGTGCATCAGCGGTTGCAAACGCTTTTGACGCCCCCCACTCAAAGAAGGTCATCTGGTCACCGGCTTCATCGGTAAACATGAAAGCTGTCGGTGTGTGAGCATCCGGTACCACAAAGAACTGCTGGTGCACGCCGAGTTTGTGCATCCACTGATCGAATGCGCTCCCGGTAAAATCGCCGCCGACACACGAGACCAGGGTGACTTCGCCCTTAAGCATCGCGATCCCTGCGGCGATATTCGCTGCTCCGCCGCCATAATAGATCTGCCGGTCGGTGATATGGGTTGAACTGTTCTTCTCCGGGAGGTGAGCGACTTTCGAGATATGGTCAATGGCGGTGTGGCCGACGATATGGATCATTGTTCCTGCACATCCAGTAATTTGAGCGGCACATCCCGCAGTGCCTTACCGATAACGGATTTGGCGATGCGGCCGGCATGCTCTGCAGATTCTGCACGGAAGACCTTCATCTCAAGGACAAGCCCGACAAGGGCAGTATCAGCCACTACGATTGCGCTTGAGAGTTCCCGCTCGCAGTAGGGGCAGGTAAGCATGCCTGCGTCCACTTCCACGTATTTTGCCTGCGGGTTGAGGCGTTTTCCGGCCTCGCTGATAGCAATCCCGATAGCGTCGTCAAGTGATTTTACGTCTTTAATAAACCAGGCTGATTCCAGCGTTACGGTATAATCCGGCATTTTCTCTCACCAAATCTCGCGGTGCACATGTTCCCCGATCTCCATCCTCTCGGTCAGCGCTGCCGGGGAACGTCCCCTGCCTACAGCAAGCAGTGCGATCGGGCGGATATGCTGCGGCAGGTCAAGGATCTCCCTCACCGCATCTTCATCAAAGGCTCCGGTCCAACAGGACTGGAGTTTTTTTGCATGGGCGGCAAGCATCATGTAGGTGCAGGCAATCGTAGCATCCTGAACCGCGTAGAGGATCCCCCGCTCCCCGTACCGTGACATTGAGCGGACATAGTTTGCACAGACCACAAAAACCGCTGATGCCTTCTCAATATGGTCCTGATCAAAGGCAGCCTCGGCAAGTGCGGAACGTGCATCCTCTTCGCTTACGACCACGACATCCCAGGCTTCGAGGTTTCCTGCGCTCGGTGCTGTGCTGGCGCAGTCTAGGATATAATCCTTATCCTCTTCAGTAAGTGCCGCATCTGTATAATCCCGGACAGATGTGCGCTGGGTTAAAAAACCTATGAATTCAGAGGAGTCCATGTTCACTCAGGGTCTGCCATGCTTCCTGTGCAGGTGTGGTCGATGCGCTGATTGCCGCGGCAATCTTCTGGGTTGCCTGCTCCGGCAGGCTGCTTTCAAGGAGTGAGATGGCTTCATTGAGTGCGTTAATGGCTTTCTGGAACTCGTTTTGTCCCGTACTGTGGACGGCAAACTGGAGTTCGGCCCGTACCGATTCCAAAACAAGGAGGAGCATACGCTTGCCTCCTGCCCGCTCGGTTTCCGCAAAACCGGTTAATGCCAGGCACAGCTGCGAGGACATGATCAGTTCGGATTTCGCCCGCTCACCGAACTGGTAGCTCTTGACTGCAGTTGGAAGATCCATACTCACCATGGTAATTCCCTAGTAAAAGATAATTCTGTTTTGCTGACCTGTTTTTTAATAAAATATCCCGCCTTTATCGGGATCATCTCAAAAAAACCGGGGTTTGGGTTCCCCCTCTACCCATTACGGGCACACTACAATAATTACCGGCCTGATTTTGCCTTTGCACCGAGGGCGGAAACCTTTGCCCGCTTCATGCGCCGGCGGATCATCGGGTTTGCCGTTGATTCGTTCATGCCGGAACCGCCGGAGCGGTCGCCACCGCGCCTGCCACCGCGCCTGCCGCCGCGTGCACCGCCGCCCATGGCCTCGTTCATCTGGTCGATCTGCTTGACGTTGGCGCCGGCCTTGAACCGCTGGTTGGGTCCGGGGGTCTTGGCTTCGCCTTCTTTCTTGGGGACGAGCCTGATCTGTCCTTTAACGCCTTTTACCTGTGCCCAGTGGGTTGTTCCTGTCTTGCCCATAATGAAACTCCTTATGTAATTCTGCTGTCCCGCTCATAAATGTTCGCGCCTGAACCGGCCCGGAACCGGATCGGTATCAGCAAAAAATCAGGGATTTTTCGGGGAAGTTGCTGCTTCGATCTCGGATTTGAGGATCTCGCTCACCAGCTTCCCGTCCACCGATCCGCGCACTTCCGCCATCACCACGCCCATGAGCGGTCCTACGGCGGCCTTTCCCTTCTTTGCAACAAAGTCTGCCCGCTCGGAAAGGATCTTCCTGACGATTGCCTCGAGTTCCCCGCGCGATACGGCCGGTGCGAGTTTCTGGAGGGCTTCGGCAAAGGTGCTGCCCCCGGCAATGCTCCGGAAGATATCCGGGATTGCCTCGCGTGCCGCCTTGCCGGCATCCACTGCCCGCCAGGTATCGAGGTAGGCTTCGTCCGGGATCTTCCGGACATCTGTACCCTCCCGTCTCAGTTCGGTAATAGTGGAGAGGATGGTGAATGCAGCAAGTTTTGGCTTGATGCCCTCCGCGACTGCCCGGTCAAAGAGCGGGAGTTTGTCGGATGCGGCGAGCTGGAGTGCATAGTTCCTCTCGATTCCATATGCGGCAACGAACCGATCGGCCTTTGCAGTCAGGAGTTCAGGGATGATGACCGCATCCCACCGCGCATCATCGATAAGCACCGGCAGGACGTCAGTCTCCGGGTACATCCGGGCTGCCCCCGGGAGCGGGCGCATGTACGCGGTGCTCCCGGTCTCAAGCATCTTCCGGGTCTCTTCCGGCACCGGTTTGTCTGACAGTGCGAGCTTTGCCCTCGTGATGACCTGGCTGATAGCACAGGCTGCCTGCTTCTCGCTGGTACCGGAGGCAATGATGACACAGTCCTGTTCTGCTGCCTGCAGGTGAGCCCGGAGCATGGCGACCTCCTCTGCGGTCACGCCATAGGCCGGGAGTTCATCGGTGTGGAAGATGCCGCCTACCCCGCACTTCTTGGCATAATCCGACATCTCGCTGCCGAGCCGGCGTTCCGGCTGGATCTCGCGGCCGACAAGGCCAGCGAACCCTTTCAGGACAACTGCGTGGATCTTCTTTGCCTTTTTCAGGACCGTTGATTTTGTCTCTTTGAAGTGGCCGGTCACGTCATGGCCGGTGGCTGTATCGGCCGATGCTCCCCGTTTCCTGAGCTCGTCCCGGATCGCGAGCAGATTCTGCTGCCTCATGACTTCGCGCCGGACCACTTCTGCAATGAGGTCGAGGTCCTGGACTCCTTTAATCTCAACGCGTGCGCCCTGGGCAATAGAGATATTGACATCCTGCCGGATCGTGCCAAGGCCCCGTTTGACCTTCCCGGTTGATCTGAGGACCATCCCGATATATTCCGCAACCTTCTGGACTTCCTCCGGGGTGTGCATGCACGGGGATGTCGTAATCTCCACGAGGGGAATCCCGAGCCGGTCCAGGCTGAATACTTCGTCCTTCACCCGCTGGGCGGCCTCCTCCTCAAGACAGATCGTCTCGATCTCCCCGCCGTTCGGGAGTGCCCCCCTGAAGGCGACCAGGCCCGTACGCTGGAATCCGCTGGTGTTGGAGCCATCGATCACCAGTTTGCGCATGGTGTGCATCTGGGGGACCGGGGTCATACCGAACATCTTTGCGATGGTGAGGCAGACCGCGAGCGCCTCGTCATTCAGCGGTGCCGGCGGCTCCTCGTCATTCTCGACAAGACAGGTGGTGTCGTAGGTATAATAGAGGAACTTCCGGTCATGCTTCATCTCCTCTTTTGCCGCCCGGTCAATTTCGCCCATCTCGCTGACCGTTGCCCTGAGGTAACGGCTGAACTCACCCTTGTGTTCCGGGATCTCCCGGAGGGTGGTTGGGCAGTGGCAGAAGAGTTTCTCCTTTGTGTCCAGCTGCTGGTGGATCTCGATCCCGGCAACCAGGCCGAGTGCCTTATAGTCCATGGGCGCTCCTCCTGTTGCATTCACCTTTGAGATCGGTCTGCATCAGGACCGCCGCTTTCGCCCGGTCCCTCTCGTTTCCAAGGACCCACATCATCTTGACGAGTGCAGCCTCGGGGAGCATGTCGCCCCCTTCAAGGACGCCGGCATGCAGGAGATCGCGCCCGGTGTCGTACACCCGGCCACAGACCCTGCCATGCATGCACTGGGAGGTCATGACAATGAGCATACCGTTGTCAGCAAAGCGCCTCAGCACCGGGATGAGGGCCGTGCTGGTGTGTCCGAGCCCGGTCCCGGCGATCACGAGACCATGATATCCCTCGTATGCTTTGAGGAGGTCCGGGGACATACCAGGGTAGAACTGGATGTGGGCGCAATGCGGGTCGAGTGCATCGTGGAGCGCGAGGGTGCGGGTCCCGCGATGGACCGCGCCGGGGGCGAGCGTCACCGTGCGGGATGGATACTCCACAACCCCGACAGGATCGACACCCAGGCTCCGGAAGGCGTCCCGCCGGGAGGTGTGCATCTTGCGGACCCGGGTGCCCCGGTGGATAGCACAGGAGTCATCGTTCGTGGTGGCGTGCATCACAACGGCAACCTCACCAAGATCGCTGGTTGCTGCCGCCGCCGCACAGACAGCATTCATGGCGTTATCACTCGATGGCCGGTCAGCAGACCTCTGGGAACCCACGAAGATGATCGGCACGGGAGTATCGATCATGAAACTGAGCGCTGCGGCGCTGTAGGCCATCGTGTCCGTCCCGTGGGTGACGATGACTCCTTTTGCACCGGCCTTGATCTCTGCATACACTGCCCGGGCAAGTTCCTGCCAGATTGCGGGCGTCATGTTCTCAGAGAGGATGGTAGCGATCGGGATCGTCCGGTAATTGGCAATATCAGCAAGTTCAGGGATCGCGGTCAGGATATCACTCGCATTGAACTGGCTTGTGACCGAGCCGGTCCGGTAATCGATCCGGCTCGCGATCGTACCTCCCGTAGATACGATGGCAAGGGTGGGAAGGCTGCTGTTCTGGACAATCCCGGCCTGCCCTGCTGTGACGGGTACCGGTCGCTCTGTCAGGGTACAGGATGCCGGGGGTATGCCGATATTGTACCCGGAATCCAGCTTGACCACTGTCATGCCGTCACGTTCCGTGATATACACGCCTTTCCTGCTGATCCCCTTATAGGAACACTGGATCCGGTCACCGGATTGGAACTGTGATGTTATGCTACCAGCCTCCGTGCTGCTGTAATGAGTTTCTCCTGGGACTTTTTGAGATGGACGAGCCGCTTGTCGGTGAGGGCAGTATCGCTGTCCACCTGTTTTTTCCGTGCGGCCAGTGCCTTTTTTATCATTGCAGGAGCCGGCCCACCGGGGGCTTTCCTGATTTCAATCGAGTAATCCACGCCAAGGACCTCATCGATTTTTTTCTGGGTGAGCCCTTTCTTCTTTAAAGAGATCTTCCCCGTTTCCTGTGCAGCCGCTTCCAGGGTGGCAAGCGAGAGGCAGCCCTTCTGGACAGCCCGGCCAACGATATTATGAGCGGTCCGGAACGGGAGGCCGTAGGTGCGGACCAGGGTGTCGGCAAGCTCGGTTGCTGTTGAGAACCCCTTGCCGGCCTCTTCACGCATCCTGGCGGTGTTGAACTCCGCACTCGCGAGCATCTCGGCAAGAAGCCCCGTGCTCGCCCGTGCATCATGAACCCCGCGCCAGATGTTTGGCGTGAGTTCCTGCAGGTCGCGGTTGTAACTCATGGGCAGGCCCTTGACAATGACGGTTGCTGCGGTGAATGTCCCGAAGACTGATGCGCTCTTGGCCCGCATGATCTCGGCGGTATCCGGGTTCTTCTTCTGGGGCATGATGGAGGAGGTGGAGCAGAAAGCATCGCTGAGATTCACAAACTTCACGAACGATGTGGACCAGATGATCAGTTCCTCACAGAGCCGGCTCACGTTTGCCATCATTATACTCAGATCCGCAAGCGTCTCCAGGGCAAAGTCCCGGGTTGCAACGGCATCCATGGAATTCTCCACCAGCCCTTCGAAACCGAGGAGGGACGCAGTATACTCCCGGTCGATCGGATAACCCGTTGA
>Ga0172367_10007717_pt1 | contig 12224 bp, 11 predicted proteins | sample Lak10m_FD_114542 | JGI IMG/M metagenome (GOLD analysis project Ga0172367, IMG submission 114542) | Freshwater microbial communities from Kabuno Bay, South-Kivu, Congo - kab_022012_10m | ecosystem: Environmental > Aquatic > Freshwater > Lake | place: Democratic Republic of the Congo: South-Kivu...
AGGGTCGAGGTGACGCGGTCCCCCTGCGAGGCGACGGGAGTGGCGTTCAACTCGGGCCGATCGACGACGGCGGAGCGACCTTCCTCCGCCGCGGGCGAGCAGGCGCAGGCGAGCAGCATCAGCATCAAGGTGCGCGTGGCGTGCATGGCGTGTACGCGCGACTGCGGCCTGCGCGTTGTCCCATTACAACCCAGAACAACGATCTTGGTTTCCTCTCGCGATGTGAAATCAACGTCCGAAGTTCAAGGGACACGCCCTCCTTGGCGCAAGTTTGGCGGATTCCCGGCGGAAGGCACGGAACATGGCCGCCAGACCCGCCCTGGCCCCGGCCGTCAAGGGGTCCACTCCAGCACTTGACCGTCGGCCAGCAAGCGTCGGCGCAGGTCAGCGTACGGCAGCTCGTGCAGGTCCAGCGAGCGCTCGAGCGCCAAGCACGCCGCCGTCGCGGCGGACTGCGCGAGCACCATGTAGACCGGTTCCATGCGAATCGAGCCGTAGGCGATGTGCGTCGCCGAGACGCACACGGGAACGACGAGGTTCGAACATTGCTCGCGCTCCGGCAGCAAGGCCCGCCACGCGATGGGATAGGGGCGCGGCACCCGCACCTGCACATCGCCTTCGTTGCGCACGTGCCCGTGCTCGTCGACATGGCGCTGCACGTTGTGCGAGTCCATGGTGTACGCGCCGAGGCCCACCGAGTCGGCCAAGGCCTCGCGGGACATGCAATGGTGTTCGGTCATGGTCGCGACGCCGCGCAGGCGTCGGGCCTCGCGCACATACAGCAGCGGCGGCCACCCGTTGGTGGCTGCGAATTCGTCCTTCGCCGGACCGCAGCGCGCGACCTCGTCGCGCACGGCCGCTGGCACGCGTGGGTGGTGGGCCAGCGTCCACATCAAGCCCTTCTGCCAGCGTTCGTGCGCCGCATGCAACGCGCCGCGCCGCGCGTGCGAGGCTTCCGGCCATTCCCAACTGCCTCCGATCCAGTCGGTCGACACGGCGCCGTTGTTGTTGGCGTCCGTCTTCCTGTTCGGCATCCACAGCGGGTGCCACGGCGCCATGCTCGAACCTGCTTCGAAGTGCCGCAGCAGCAGCTCGTAATCGCGCTCGTCGTAGTCGGCGGGCTTGGGCCAGGGCAGGCGATTGGCCGCGACATCCGTGACGCACATGCGGAAGCAATAGGCTTGGACCTTGAAGTCGGCGCCGCCTTCCAAGCCCGCGCTCGGCTCGACGCCGGGCAGCAACGGACTCGATGGGTCGGAGGGATCGACGCGCGCGGAGACCGGGTGCGCGAACTGGTGCTTGGTGGCTTGCGCGACTTGCACTCCGTTCAGCGTCTCGCCATGTTCGGCGTTCGCCTCGCGTCCGAGGCGAAACGCCACGCCAGCGGCGGCCAGCAAGTCGCCTTCGTAGCTGCAGTCGAGCCACATGCGCGCCTCGATGCGCGTGCCATCCTCCATGCGCGCCGCGACGATGCGCGCGTCGCGCTTGTCGACGCTGGCGCGGTTGTCGCCGCGATCGGGCCGCGAGAGCCTCGTGCGCAGAGGTTCGACTCGCGCTTCGCGCAGCCAATCAGCCAGGATGGCGCTCGCCACCGAAGGTTCGAAGGTCCAAGCCGCGTCGCCGTCGCGCGCATGGCCGTAACCCAGGCCCAAGTACTGTTCGCGCGTCTCGCGCGTCCAATTCCCGTCGTCGCGGTAGTGGCGCTTGACTGCGCGGTGGAACTCGCGCGCCAGGCCCCCGATCGCCTGCTTGTCGCCGATGTCCGTGGCGCCGAGGCCACTGGTCGTCAGGCCGCCCACCCAACCGTCGCAGTCGACCAGCACCACGCTGCGTCCCATGCGTCGGGCCTGCACGGCCGCGACCACGCCGGCGGAAGTGGCTCCGTACACGCACAGGTCGGCGACGACCACGCGTGGACGCTCGCCGGACGAAGCGGATTCCACACCGGTTCCCGAGGCGCGGCATGCGGCCGCCAGGGACGAGGCCAAGACCAACAGGGCGATCGTCGAGGCTTGCATGCCCTACAGCCTACCGGCGAGGCCGCGGCTCGTCCTTTCAAGGGTCCGGATCGCGCGGCCGAGATCGAGCTGCGTCAAGGTGCGTAGCCCAGCGTGTCTGGAATCCTTGACAACGCGCGATTCCGTCGCAGCGCGGGGAAAGTCGGCGTAGGAACTCGAAAGTCCTGATCGCTCGCGCCGTGCGCTTCCGATTCTCCAAGCATGGTCGCGCGTCCGCGTCCACCACCCGCTTCGAGCGGTGGGCGGCGCGCCTCCGTCCCATCCGTCCGCAGCGAAGGGGAGTCGCCATGCGCCGGTCCATCCATGCGTCGTCGTGCTTGTCGGCGTTCTTCGCGACGCTCGCGGCAGCCGTTTCCCAAGCCCAGGCTCCAGCGCCGGCCGGCATGCTGGTTTCGGCCGGCCTCGGCGGCGGATCTCATGTCGCGCCGCTCGACACGCTGCTGGTGCAGGCCGTCGATGCCTGGCGCTACCGCTCGGCCGCCATCGCCGCCGACGGCGGCACCATGGTCTGGGACCACACGGGCCTCGCGCTGCGGCCGTTCGGCGCCACGCGGCACACGGACGTGGCCGTGGGCGAACAACATGTGCTCGCGCTGCGCCTCGACGGTTCGCTGGATCATTGGTGCGCCAACGCCTACGCGTGCGCGCAATGGGGCGTGGCCCCGCCGCCCGATCTCGGACCCGTCGTGCAAGTGGAGGCCGGCTACGGGCACAGCATCGCCCTGCAGGCCGACGGCCGCGTGCGGGCGTGGGGACTCGACGATCATGGCCAGTGCCAAGTCCCCGCGGTTCCGGCCGCGGTGGTGGCCATCGCGGCTGGCGGGGCGCACACCTTGCTCCTGCTCTCCAACCATGATGTGGTCGGCTTCGGGGACGACACGCACGGCCAGTGCGCGCTGAACGCGGGTGGTGTCGCCGCCATCGCCGCGGGGATGCACCACAGCCTCGCCGTGCGCTTCGACGGGTCGGTGCTGGCTTGGGGGCGCAACGACGACGGCCAATGCAATGTGCCCGAGGACCTCGGGCCGTGCGTGGCGGTGGCCGCTGGCGAGCGTCACTCGGTGGCGTTGCGCGCCGATGGCACCGTGCGGGCGTGGGGTTGGAACGGCCATGGCCAAGCAAGCGTCCCGACCACCGTCAGGAGATGCATCGCCATCGCCGCCGGCGCCGTCGACACCTTGTATGTCACGCGCGATTGCGACGGCGACGAGGTCGACGATGCCGTGCAGCTCGAGAGCGGACGCGAACAGGATTGCGACGGGGACTTGGTGCTCGATGCGTGCGCGGTGCGCCTAGGCGTGCGCGCGGATATCAATGGCGACCTGCGCCCGGACGCGTGCGAAGAGCGCAGCCGCGCCTTGTGCTTCGGCGACTCGGGCGCGTGTCCGTGCGGAGTCGGCGCGCCTGGATCCGGCTGCCCGAACTCCAGCGTGGCCGCAGGCGCGCGCTTGTCGTCGACCGGCTTCTCGAGCGTGCTCGCCGACGAGCTGTTGCTGCGTGTCGAGGGCTTGCCGCGCGCGACATCGCTGGGTTTCTACCAAGGCACCGCTGCCATGGCAGGTGGCGCGGGCGTCGCGTGGGGCGATGGCGTGCGCTGCGTCACGGGTTCGATCCTGTGGCTTGGCCGGGTCCGCACGCAGACCGGCGTCTGCGCCTGGCCGCCTTCGGGCCTGAACATGTCCACCAATGGCCGCATCGCCGCGGAAGGACTGGGCGTGCGCTACTACCAAGTCTGGTATCGCGACGCGGACCCGGCGTACTGCACGCCTCATCGGCACAACTTCAGCAACGCGTTGCGCGTCGAGTGGGTGCCCTGACGGCGTTGGACCGCCGCGCAGGGAGTCGAGGACGCTTGTCGTTCAGTCGAGCCAGCCGCCGCTGCGCGCCTCGCCGCCGTTCGCGGCGAGCGTATCCAGCGTCGCTCCCGCGACACCCGCTGCGTCGGCGATGCGCAACACGCCTCGCAGCGCTCCGGCGAGGGGTGCCAGCGGCGAGCCCTTGCCGGCGATGCCGCCTTCGATCATCGCCAGCGCGGCGTCGCTCGCGAGCAACTCGGCCGCCGTGTCGCAGGCCGTGCGCACCGAGGGATCCGCTTGCCAACGTCGGTCCAGCCCCAGGGCATCGACCGCGTCCGCGGCCGAGCGTTCGAGGCAACGCGCCAATGCGGCGCGCGCTTCGGCTTCACGCGCATCCAACCACTGCTCTTCCACGCCTTGCTTCGCGACGCTCATCGGCCACCTCCAGCGGCGATGCGACCCATCGCGTCTTCGAACGACTCCAAGGACCGGCGCCGCGCACGGCGGCGCAGCCACCAGGCGCTGGTCGCCACCAGCGCCAAGATCGAAAGGCCGGTGGCCAGGTTCGCCAACCAGTTCCGACCACCCGCGAGTTCGTGCAGCAGCTGGGACCACCCCACGACGGCGTAGGCCACGCCGGCGAGCAGCAGCGGTCCCAGCGCGAGCAACGCGACGACGCCCATGATCGCGCGTTGCGCCAGTCGGCGGAGCAGGAGCTTCCTGCGTTCCGCCCGCACCAGGAGCAACGTGCGCATGTGCGTCCCCGCTTCACCGAGGTCGGAGAGCAGTCGGCTCCAAGCCGCCAGCGCCTCCTCGTTGCCGCGGGCTTGAGCCGGGCCGCGGCCATCGGCCACCGGCTCCGTCGCCCCGGAGCGCGTGCTCGCCTGCACCATGGCGCGCCTCAGCGACGACGACCGACCAACAGGCCGACCGCCAAGCCGACGCCCGCCGCGACCAGCACCGACTTGATCGGGTTGGCGCTGACGTAGGTCTCGAACTTCTGCTCCGCCTGCACCACGGTGTCCTTGCCGCGCTGGTACATGCTGCGCGGCACCTCCGCGTGCTCGCTCGACGCTTCGGCGCCGATCTTGCGGGTTTGGTGGGGCATCAGTTCGGTGGGGGCGAGATTCTGCGCGCTCATGGCGTGCTCCTGTCGTCTCTGCTTGCGGTTCGTCGGTGCGCGTCGCGCAGGACCACGATGGTCTCGGCTGGCGCACCACGAAGATGCGTCGCGCGTAGGTCGACTGCGATTCGCAGCGTGGACGACTCGCTCGGCTCCGTGTGCGTAGCGGCGCTTCGCCATCCTGCGCAGCGGGCCATGCGCGCCGAGCGCCATGCGCCCGCATGATCGGGGTGTCTGCGCTCCAAGGCCCATGGCGGAGGCGGAAGGTGGCGGCGAAGCTCCGGATCGGAGCCCCCGGATGAAGATCACGATCAACTTGCTGACTGTGGTGGGCCGACCCGCCGCGCGCCCCGCGTCGCTGGCCTCGGCCTTCGCGCTTCCAGCGCCCATGTTCGCGCTCGCGCCGCAGGACGCGGCGTCCGAGTGCGACGAGGAGGACGCCTATGTCATCTCGACGGCGCCCGGATCGGTGGCGCAGCTCGATGGGTGGCGCGTGCAGGTGGACCCGGATCGCGTCGAGCTGCGCGACATCCACAGCGACTTGCGCATCGTGTTCCGACGCGTGGGCGCCCAGTGGGTGCTCGAACCCGCGGAGTGATGCGCGTCGCCAGGGCTTGCTAGCATGTGCCCGCGGCACGAGCCGCGCGTGTCATGCGCATCACCTCCGCGTCCGCCCGACTGCTGCTGGCCTGCGCCCTGTGCGCCTGCGCCAGTTGCACGACGATCGCGCCGCGTGCACCGCGCTGGCGTCCCGGCGAGTGGATCCTCCAAGGCCAAGCCGGTGTGCGGACCTTCGACCTCGCCGAGCGCGAATCGGGCTCGATCGCCGTCGATGTGGACGAGCTGGGCCCGGCGCCCTTCGTCGGTGGAGGCGGCCAATGGAAGTACGGCGAGGGAGCCCTCGACGCGGGCGCCGAAGTCATGCTCGGACTCGGTTGGCGCCCAGGCTTCGTCGGCCTCTACTTCGACAGCGAGAGCGGCGCGCGGGTGCAGGTCGACATCGACGCCTTCGTCGCCGATCTGGGCGGCGGCTTGTTCGCCAGCTCGTTCCTCGGCGACGCCGTGCGCGTGTACGGCGCGGCCGGGCCGCTCGTGCAAGTCGTGGTCTACTCGGAGTCCGATCCCGACACCGACGATGGGGACTTCGACGCCAGCGGCTTCGGCGCTGGTTGGTACGCGCGCGGAGGCGTGGAGCTGCTCGTCTCCGATGGGCTCATGCTGGGCGTGGGCGCGCGGTGGAGCGATACGCGCACGAATCTCGGCGCGGACTTGGGTGATCTGCGCTTGTCGGGCGTCGACTGGTTCCTGTCGGTCAGCACGGGTTTCTAGGCATGTCCAAGTCCAAGCGGGACGAGTCGCCCAAGCCGGCCGCGCGGGTCGAGTTGCCGCAGGGCGAGGTGCGCCTCGTCCACAGTCCCTTCGCGGCCCACTTTGGCCGTGGCGACGAAGCCAAGCTCGAAGCTCGACCGAAGGCGGAGCCCGCCGCGGACGAGCCGCGCGCTGCGGCGAAGCTGGTCGTGCGCCGCGAGCGCGCCGGACGCGGCGGCAAGGGCGTGACGATCGTGGAGGGCGAGCCGCTGCGTGCACGCGATCTGGCTGCGCTCGCCAAGGACCTGGCGCGGGCCATGGGTGCAGGCGCGCGCGTCGAGTCCGGCGCGATCGTCGTCCAAGGAGAGCAGGTTCAACGCGTGGTTGCTTGGTTGTCCTCGCGCGGCTTCGGTTCGATCGTCGTCGGCAACTAGGGTCGCGCGTCGCGCCCAACTAGTCGCGCGCGCCTCCCGTCGGTTCGATGCGCGCTACCACGACGCAGGTGGCGTCGTGTTCACCTGACAACTCGACCGCATCGCCGGCGCGCGCGCCATGTAGCCACAAGGTGTCGCCCGGCTGCAGTTGCCGCGCCTCTTCCGCGCCGGTCGCGCGCACGCGCAAGGCCCCTTCGACCAAGTGCAGCACGAGGTGTCCGCGGTCGAACTCCTCGAGCACCCGCCGGCGCGCCAGCGGCAACCACGCGAGCGTGCCGTTCCATTGGCCGCGCGCGCAAAGCAAGTTGAGGTCGCGCGCGGGTCCTTCTGGCAGTTCGACGTGCGTGGACCACTCGCCAGCGAAGCGCGCGCACTCGCCGCGTCGCACTCGCCGCAGCGACTGGGTGGATTCGTGGCGCAAGCCCAGGTCGCGATCGAGCGGGACCAGCAACCGGTCGAAGCCCGGAAACGACGAGAAGGGTCCCGGCTGGGAACATTCGGCCCGTGCCAACCGCCAGCCCAGTTGGGGTTGCCCCATGGACGCGCCAGCCGGCCAGACGGCCAGTTCTCGGGTACGACCACCGCCGTTCTTCCATGGCGTCCAACGCAGATCGCGGTTCTGGATCAGGTGCAACTCAAGCATCGCTCGGGCGTCGGCCTCCGTACGGAGTGTAGATGGCCCCCGGGGCCCATTGGTTGCCGGGTTGCTTGCAGCTCCCCGGTGGACGGTAGTCGATTTTTCATGGCCAGACCGGAGCGCTTGGACGATTTTCCGGAAAGTGGAACATTATTTCCCAGATTTGGTTTGCGTGTATGGAAAATGCAGCTACCTTCGTAAGCCCCATCAGGTTCGGCTTCTGCTGCGAAAGCAGAGGAGGCCATCCTCTCCCCCGGTTTCACTACTCCTCCCCAGGTAGCCATGGCCGACATCGCTAAGTCCCTTATGTGCATCCTTGCGGCCTCCGCCTCTGCGGTCGCCAACGAGGGCATTCCTTCCAACGGACGTCCCAGTCCTCTGTTCGGCGCCCAGCCGTACACCCAAAAGCTCCTCCTGTTCGAGGAGTTCGGCACGACCCCGCTCGCGGGTGGCCAGATCCCCGGTGGGAGCCAAGGCATCGTGGCGGACCCCGGTCTGCCGGAGGACCCTGAGCACAAGCTGCCGTGCCCCGATGTGACCGACAACAGCCCCGCGGGTCCGGCCTTGGACGAGTTCCTCGGTCGCGACAAGCGCCTGCGCGGCACGCCGACGCGGGAGTCGCGCATCGACCGCCAGAACCCCTTCAAGCCGCAGATCGAGGCCCATCTCGGTCGGACTCTGGCGACGGCGCCCGAAGACGGTCGTCCCTTCGGCGAGGGCTGGTCGCACCAGCGCTTCGAGGAATTCCCTCCTCTCGACTTCTTCTCCAGCGCCCAAACCGGTGCGAGGGTGAATAGTGGCCTGCGCAACGACCTGCAGCGCCACGGCTACGCGGCGGGCGAATTCGGTCCGGGCGGCCTCTACCACAACACCGTTGGCGTGGCCGGCTTCGAAGGCACGACCGCCGGCATCGCGCCCAAGTTCCACCCGAACATGCCGGTCCAGGATCCGCGCGCATTGTGGACCTTCGATGGCACCTTCCCGGCCAAGCTCCTGATGAGCCGCCATGGTCGCGGGATCATGTTCCGCCACCACAACGCGTTGCCGATCGACCCGGCGGCCAACATGGGGTTTGGCCACCACACGATCTCGACGCACGAGCACAACGGCCACAACCCAGGCGAGAGCGACGGCTTCGCGCACGCCTTCATCTTTCCCGGGCAATACTGGGACTACCGCTGGCCGCTGATCCTGGCGGGCTACGACACGATCAACACCGACGCTTCCGATCCGCGCGCCGCGTACCCGACCGACAATGGCGGCACCGTGCGCATCCGCGGTGATTGGCGCGAGACGGCGAGCACCCATTGGTTCCACGACCACATGGAGGACTACACCTCGCAGAACGTCTACAAGGGCAACGCCGCGATGCACAACATCTACAGCGCCCTCGACCGCGGCAACGAGACCATCGACGATGGCGTCAACTTGCGCATGCCCTCGGGCTCGGCGCTGTCGTGGGGCAACCGCGACTACGACGTCAATCTGGTCTTGGGCGACAAGGCGTGGGACGCGAACGGCCAGCTGTGGTTCAACACGTTCCAGACCGACGGGTTCCTGGGCGACCATCTGCTGACGAATTGGCAGTACCAGCCCAGCCTCGACGTGCGGGCGCGCCGCTACCGCTTCCGCATCCTCAACGGCTGCGTGGCGCGGTATCTCAAGCTCGCCCTCGTGACCGAGCAAGGCGTGGCGGTGCCCATGCACATGGTCGCCAACGACGGCAACATCATGGAGCACGCCGTGGCCTTCGATGGCACGGGCGGCACGCAACGCGGCGTCCTGCCGGTGCAGGCGATCGCCGAGCGCTACGACATCATCGTCGACTTCAGCCAGTTCGCGCCCGGCACGAAGCTGTACTTCGTCAACATCCTCGAGCACGACAGCGGCCGGCGGCCCAACGAAGTCATCCCCCTCAATAGCGTCCTGTCGGGCGCCTACCGTGCCCAGACGAGGGATGATGACGGCGATGGCGCGGCGGATCGTTGGATCAATGGCGACCCGGTGGTGGGCAAGTTCATGGAACTGGTCGTCCACCAGTACGCCGGCGTCGACCAGAGCATGAACCCGGCTGATTACGTCCCGGGACGCAGGAAGATGATCCCGCTGCCCATGCCGAGCGCAGCTTCCATCGCCCAAGCCAAGCGTCACACCTTCGAGTTCGGCCGCGGTGGCACGGATGACAAGCCGTGGACGATCAAGACGGACGGCGGTGCTTCGCTGACGGCCGACATGGACATCGTCTCGGTGGCCCCGAACCTCGGCGACAACGCGGCCGACGGGCAGGGCCACCTCGAAGTGTGGAGCTTCAAGTCCCCGGGCGGCTGGGCCCACCCGGTGCACGTGCACTTCGAAGAAGCCATCGTCCTGTCGGTCAATGGCCAACAGCCGCCGCCGTACTTGCGCTGGGCGCGCAAGGACATCTTCCGCATCGGCGGGGGACCGGAGTCGTGGCAGGAGATGGAAATCTCCCTGCGCTTCCGCGAGTTCGCCGGCAGCTACGTCGAGCACTGCCACAACACCACGCACGAGGACACGGCCATGCTGCTGCGCTGGGACATCGAGAATCCCGGCCAAACGGTGCCGTTCCCCGCGCCGCACCCCTCGTGGGAAGGCGTGACCTACGTGCCCTCGCATTCGTTGCCGTTGGCCCGCACGGGCGTCGGCTTCGGACCCGAGGACGGCGTCCAGCACCAGAACATCCTGACTGACGCCGTCGAATGGTCGGCCAGCCAGGGCTGGCGCTTGCGCGGTCGCGTGACGCTATCCAACGACAGGCCCACGGTGCGCGCCTACCTCGGCAACACCGCCACAGGCACGATGATCGGATCGAATCGGGTCGACAGCTCGGGCAACTTCCTGATCCGCAAGAGCAACGGGCAACCGGTGCCGCCGTCGAGCATCACCACGGTGAGCTTCTCGTCTACGGACGGCGCCTTCAACGTCTCGGTCCCGCTGGTTCGTCTGCCCTGATCTTGCCGACCCCACGGGCCCGGCTCCGGCTGCTTCCTCGCTTGGAGAGAAGCAGCCGGAGCCACCTTCCCGCCGCATCCCATAGTGCCGGCGGAGATTGGGCCTCCTCCCTTCGTCTTCCCTCGACCGTCCCGTTCCCATGAAGCTGAACTTCGCCTCGTCCCTCTTGTGCGCGACCATCGCCGCCTTCGGCGCCACGCTGCACGCTGCGCAAGTCGCCCCCGGCGCGCCAGCCGCGCAGGCCGCGACCGCGCAAGCTCCCGCCAACCCGTTGCCCATCCGGGCCGCGGATGTGCGTGGCGCGAACTACTTCCCCAACTGCGAACTCGTCACGCACGAAGGCAAGAAGGTCAAGTACTTCGACGACCTCCTCGCCGGCAAGACGGTGATCGTCAACTTCATCTACACCACCTGTCCGGATGCGTGCCCGATGGCCTCGGCCAAGCTCGCCGAGGTGCAGGAGCTGTTCAAGGACCGGATGGGGAAGGACGTGTTCTTCTACTCGATCTCGGTCGACCCCGAGGTGGACACGCCCGAGGTCCTGGCGCAGTACGCCAAGCGCTTCAACGCCGGTCCTGGCTGGTTGTTCCTGACCGGTAAGAAGTCGGACATCCGCGAAGTGCGCAAGAAGATGGGCATGTTGCGCGCCGACGAGGAGAACAAGGAGCAGCACACGCTCGACATGCTCATCGGCAACCAGGCCACGGGCGTGTGGGTCAAGCGCTCGACGATGGACAACCCTTATTCCATCGCCAACCAGGTCGAGGGCAAGGCGCTGGGATGGAAGACCCCGCGCACCGTCGAAGCCGAGACGATCGCGCCCCGCGTGCGCAAGTACGAGGCGGGCGAGGACATCTTCCGCTCGCGGTGCTCCACCTGCCACATCATCGGCAAGGATGACGGCCTCCCCAAGCAAGGCCCCAACCTCTTGGGCGTCGTGGATCGTCGCGACCGCAAGTGGCTTGAACGCTGGATCCTAGAGCCGGATGTGATGCTGGCGCTGAAGGATCCGCTGGCGATGGATCTCTACAACGCTTGGCATCAACTGCCGATGCCCAACATGCGCCTCACGCCGCTCGAGGTGCAGAGCGTCATCGGCTACATGGACCGCACGAGCGACGCCTACATCGAGGAGCTTCGCGCCAAGGAGGCGCAGGCGAACTGCGACTGGGCCGCCGCCGACACGGCCAACCAGAACGAGGAGCCGTCGGACGACGAACTGTTCGCTCCGCTGGGCGCCGCCACCAAGAAGGCGGGTTGCTGCCAGAAGACCGATGGTCTCGTCGGCGACGATGCGCCATCGGTCGCGAGCGACAGCCTCGTTCCCGCGGTCGTGGTCGCCGCGCCGATCGTCGAGGAACCAGCGCCCGCCAAGGGTGGTTGCTGCAAGAGCGACGAGGGCTTGGTCGGCGACGAGGTCGAGCCGTCGGAGACCGCCACCATCGCGAAGGCGGAGCATGCGGACGACGTCCGGGTCGATGGCGAGCAGGCGGCTGTGTCGCCTTGCTGCCGCAAGGACGAGCTGGCCGATGAAGCCCTTGCAGGTGATTCCTCGGCCGACGACTCGCCGGCCGACGAGGTCGTGGCGCAGGGATCCGGCGACGGCAAGGCCACTCCCAAGCGCCCCAAGCTGCCCTACCCGGTCGTGGCCACGGGTGTGCTCGGACTGGCCTGCGTCGGGTTGCTCGGCTTGTTGCGCCTCGGCAAGGGCGCGCCCTGACGGCACGCACGCGCTTTCCTCCCAAGCTCGAAGCGCAAGTCGAGGCTGGACGCCAGCGTCCGGCCTCGACGCCTTCGCGGGCGATTGCGCGGCGCGAGGCTGGCGCGTCGGCGATGCGCTAGGCTTTGGCTGGCGGTGTCGGCGTTGGCCTGGGACCGCAGGCATGAAGCGACGCGAAACGCATGGCTCCCAAGGCGTGGCTGGCGCGGCCGACA
>Ga0172367_10007720_pt1 | contig 12223 bp, 9 predicted proteins | sample Lak10m_FD_114542 | JGI IMG/M metagenome (GOLD analysis project Ga0172367, IMG submission 114542) | Freshwater microbial communities from Kabuno Bay, South-Kivu, Congo - kab_022012_10m | ecosystem: Environmental > Aquatic > Freshwater > Lake | place: Democratic Republic of the Congo: South-Kivu...
CCTTGGTCGATCTCGGCGAGACGGTCGAGGAAGGCGTCGAGCACGTTCGGATGGGCGCTGAGATAGTCGGCCTTCAGGAACTCGACGTCGCCGTTGAGTCGCGCGACCTCGTCGGTCTGGTCGTAGATGCGCTTTATCAGGATGCCGTTGAACAGGAAGTACGGGAACACGACGATGCGCCGGAAGCCCAGCCGCACGGCGCGCGCCAGGCATTCGTTCGTGCGCGGATGCGCGACGCCCGAATAGGCGACGGTCGCCCAGCCGAAGCCCATGCCTTCCCAAAGCATGCGCGCGACCTTCGCGACGTTCGAATTGGCGTCGGGATCGTTGGTGCCCCGGCCGACGACGACCAGCAGCGTCTCGGCGCGCGTCGCTTGCCGCGTCGCGCGCGCTTCGGCCTCTTCGATGCGCTGGCGCGCGGCGTCGACGAGTTTGACGTCGATCGCGAGATCGCGGCCGAACTCGACCTTCACGCCCGGATTCTCGGCCGCCCAGGTGTTGAGCTCCCACGGCAGGTCGTTTTTGACGTGGCCGGCGGCGAACAGCATCGCCGGCAGCGCGAGGATGCGCTTGGCGCCCTTCGCCTTCAGCGCGTCGAGCCCCTCGCGGATGATCGGCCGCGCGAATTCGAGAAAGCCGGAGCCGACCTCGCGGTCCGGCAGGCGGCCGCGCAGGGCCGCCACCATCGCGTCGAACTCGCGCACGGCATCCGTGTCTCGGCTGCCATGGCCGCAGATCATCACGGCTGTCTCGTCCATACCCAATTCCTCCTACGTTGACCGATCATAAGGCTTGCACCACTCTGCACCGCATGCCGAATCCGATCCCGCCGCCGGCCTTCGAGCCGCTGCTCGTGCTGCTGGCCGCCTTGGCGCTCGACGCCGTCCTGGGCGAGATGCGGTTCCTGTTCGGCCGGATCGGGCATCCGGTGCAATGGCTGGGGGCGCTCGTGGCGTCCCTCGAAACGCGCCTCAACCGGCCGCAGCGTTCGCCTGCGGTGCGGCGTGCGCGCGGCGCGCTGACGGTAGCCCTCGTCGGCGCGCTCGCGGCCGGGACGGGGATCGCGATTCTGGTGTTCGTACGCGGCCGGTGGTGGGGCTGGGCCGTCGAGGCGCTGGTCGCCTCGATCCTGATCGCGCAGCGCTCGCTCTACGAGCATGTCGCGGCCGTGGCCGTTTCCCTCGACACGGGCGGGCTCGCCGCCGGGCGTGCGGCCGTCGCGATGATCGTCGGCCGTGATCCGGACAGTCTCGACGCGCCCGGCGTCGCGCGCGCCGGCATCGAATCGCTCCCAGAGAACTTCTCCGACGCGGTCGTGGCGCCGGTCTTCTGGTTCGCGCTGTTCGGGTTGCCGGGGCTGATGCTGTTCAAGGCGGTCAATACGCTCGATTCGATGATCGCGCATCGCAACGAGCGCTACCTCGATTTTGGGCGCTTCGCGGCCCGCCTCGACACGGCGATGAATTTCCTTCCTGCTCGCCTCAGCGCCGCTGTCGTGGCCCTTGCCGCCTGCGTGGCGCCGGGCGCCAATCCCTGGGCAGCACTTCGCACCGCTTTCGCCGACGCGCGCAAGCACCGGTCGGTCAACGCGGGCTGGCCCGAGGGCGCCTTCGCCGGCGCGCTGGGCCTGGCCCTCGCGGGTCCGCGGCGCTACGGCGCCGAAATCGTCGACGATCCGTGGATCGGGTCGGGACGCGCGCGGGCGAGCGTGGCCGACATGCGCCGCGCGCTGTGGCTGTTCGTGGCCTCGTGCCTCGCGCTGGCGGGACTCGTCGGGGCGCTTGCGGTCGCCCGGCTCGCGGTGCTCGGCTAGAGGCATCGCGCAAGCCCCAGCATCCGGTCGAGATCGAGGGCAGCCGCCACGTGCGCGGCAAGCGCGTCGAGCGTGCGTTCGATCCCGGCCTCGTAGGCGATGCCGCCGGCCCGACCCGACCGCAACGTCGCGAGCCAATGCGCGCGGAACGCGTCGGACGCGAACAGCCCGTGCACGTAGCAGCCCGCCACGCGGCCGTCGGCGGAGACCGCACCTTCGGGCGCGCCGTCGAGCGACAGGAAGGGCTGCGCCGCACCCGCGGTGCGGCCGAGATGGATCTCGTAACCCCGCACGGGGCAGCCGGACAGCGCGTCGGTCGCGCGCACCTCGCGCAGCGTCTTCTGCGACGCGAGTACGGTCTCGACGTCGAGCAGGCCGAGGCCGGGCACGCGCGCGGCCGTACCCTCGATCCCGTCGGGATCGGCGATCGTGCGGCCGAGCATCTGATAACCGCCGCACAGGCCGATCACGGCCCCACCGCGCCGGGCATGCGCCGCGATGTCGATGTCCCAGCCCTGCGCGCGCAGGAAGGCGAGATCGGCGATCGTCGCCTTGGAACCCGGCAGCACGACCGCGTCGCAATCGCCCGGCAGCACGTCGCCCGGTCGCAGCAGGGCCAGATCGACATCCGGCTCGGCGGCGAGCGGATCGAGATCCTCGGAATTGGCGATGCGCGGCAGCATCGGCACGCGGATGCGGATCGGCCGCGCGCCGTCGCCCGCATAGCGGCCTTCGAGCCCCGCGGAATCCTCGGCGGGAAGCAGACGCGCGTCGGCGAACCACGGCACCACGCCGAGGCAAGGCCGCCCGGCATGCGCCTCGATCGCCTTGCGCCCGTCGTCGAACAGCGAGAGGTCGCCGCGGAACTTGTTGACGACGAATCCGGCGATCCGCGCGCGCTCGTCCGCCGGCAGGACGGCCATCGTGCCCGCGAAAGCCGCGATCACGCCGCCGCGGTCGATGTCGCCGACCAGCACCACGGGCAAGTCCGCGGCCTCGGCGAACCCCATGTTGGCGATGTCGCCGGCGCGAAGGTTCGTTTCCGCGGGCGAGCCGGCACCCTCGACGAGGACGAGATCGGCTTCCGCCGCGAGATGCCCGAAACTCGCGAGCACGGCCGGCATCAGGGTCGGCGCCAGTGCCCGGTAATCGCGCGCGCGCGCATGCCCGCGCATCTCGCCCTGCACGACGATCTGCGCGCCGGTCTCGCTCTGCGGCTTCAGCAGAACCGGGTTCATGTGGCGCGACGGCGCGACGCGCGCGGCGCGCGCCTGCAGCGCCTGCGCACGGCCGATCTCGCCGCCAACGATGGCAACCGCGGCATTGTTCGACATGTTCTGCGGCTTGAACGGGCGCACGCGCAGGCCGCGCGCGGCATAGGCGCGCGCGAGTCCGGCGACGAGCAGCGACTTGCCGACGTCCGATCCGGTCCCCTGGAACATGAGCGCGCGCGTCGCCATCGGATCAGAACTCGACCCCCGCCTGCGCCTTGATGCCGTCGCGGAACGGGTGCTTGACCATCGTCATCTCCGTGACGAGGTCGGCTGCATCGATCAGGGCCTGCGGCGCGTTGCGGCCGGTGACGACGCAATGCTGCAGCGGCGGGCGCGCGGCGATCGTCTCGAGGACGGGCTCGAGGGGGAAGTATTCGTTGCGCAGCGCGATGTTGAGCTCGTCGAGCACGACCATGCGGTACGTCGGATCGGCGAGCATGCGCCGCGACTCCGTCCACGCGCGCTCGGCCGCGGCGACGTCGCGCGCGCGGTCTTGCGTCTCCCACGTGAAGCCTTCGCCCAGCGTCTTGATCTCGCACAGCTCGGGAAAGCCCTTCAGGACGCGGGCCTCGCCCGTGTCCCATGCGCCCTTGACGTACTGCACGACGCCGACCTTCATGCCGTGCCCGATGCAGCGCATCACCATGCCGAAGGCCGAGGACGACTTGCCCTTGCCCTTGCCGGTATGGACGATCAGCAGGCCCTTCTCGCCGGACTTGCCTGCCATCATGCGGTCGCGGGCCTCCTTGATGCGCTTCATCTTGGCGGCGTGGAGGTCGTCGGTCATGGCATCCCCCTTATGGCGTCGAGCAGGGCGGGCGCGTCGTTGGCACCCGGCCGCCACAGGCCGCGGGCCCGCGCCTCGGCGAAACGTTCGGCCATCTCCTTGAGCGCCGGCGCGTTGGCGTCGGCAACGAGCGCGCGCACGGCCTCGTCGCGCAGATAGGCGTCGAACAGCATGTCGAACTGGCGGTCGCCGACCGCCCCGGTCGTCGCGGCGAAGGCGAAGAGGTAGTCGACCGTCGCCGCCATCTCGAAGGCGCCCTTGTAGCCGTGACGCATGCAGCCGGCGATCCATTTCGGGTTCGCGGCGCGCGCGCGCACGACGCGCGCGATCTCCTCGGCGAGCGTGCGGATCTTCGGCGCCTCGGGTCGCGAATGGTCGGCGTGGTAGGACGCCGGCGTCCGGCCCGACAGCGCCGTCACCGCCGCCGCCATTCCACCCTCGAACTGGTAGTAGTCGTCGCTGTCGAGCAGGTCGTGTTCGCGATTGTCCTGGTTGTGAAGGACGGCCTCGACCCGGGCGAGGCGACGCTCGAACGCGTCGTGTGCGGCGGCCCCTTCCGCACCGGCGCGGTAGGCGTAGCCGCCCCACGCGACATAGGCGCGCGCGAGGTCGCCGGAATCGCGCCAGCCGCCCTCGTCGATCAGCGCCTGCAATCCCGCGCCGTAGGCGCCCGGCTTCGAGCCGAAAACCCGGATCGCCGCGTCGGCCCCGCCGCCTTCGGCCGCGACGCGTACGGCAAGCGGGTTGAGATGGGCGGGCTCGTCGCGCGCGGCGACCGCCCGCACGGCCGCATCGAACAGGTCGACGAGGTTGGCGAAGGCGTCGCGGAAAAATCCCGAGATGCGCAAGGTAACGTCGACGCGCGGCCGGTCGAGGAGATCGAGCGACAGGATCTCGAACCCGGTGACGCGCAGCGATGCCGGGTCCCAGGTCGGCCGCACGCCCATCAGCGCCAGCGCCTGCGCGATGTCGTCGCCGCCGGTGCGCATGTTGGACGTCCCCCAGACCGACAGCGCCACCGCACGCGGCCAGTCGCCATGTTCCTGGACGTGCCGCTCGAGCAGCAGGCCCGCCGACTTCCATCCCAGCGCCCACGCCGACGGCGTGGGCACGGCGCGCAGGTCGACCGAATGGAAGTTGCGACCCGTCGGCAGCACGTCGGGTCGGCCGCGCGACGGCGCGCCGGACGGGCCGGGCGCCACGCGCCGGCCGTCGAGCCCGGCCAGCAGCGCGCCGGTCTCGGCAGCACCGCTGGCGTCGAAGGACGGGGCGAGGACGTCGGCGATCCAGCCAGCGACCGCCGCACTCGCGGGACCGGGCGCCGTTATGCCGTCGACGATGCGCGCGGCCCGCGCTTCGAGCGCGTCGATCGCGTCGGCATGCCGCCCCATGTCGCAGTCGAGGGGATCGAAGGCGAGGCCGAGATCGCGGGCAAGGGCACGATGCAGAGATTCGTCCTGTGGCCTGCCGCCGGGGCGCGGGCTGCGCGCGATGGCGACCAGCGTGTCGCGGCGCTGGGTGCCGCCCGGGGAGTTGCCGAAGACATGCAGCCCGTCGCGGATCTGGTGTTCCTTGAGTTCGCACAGCAGCCCGTCGAGCTTGGGCAGGGCGGCGTCGGGCGCGTCGCCGTCGGCGATGCCGCACTCGGCCGCAAGGCCCGTGCGCCGCGCGATGTCGAGGATCTCCGCACCGAGGGCCGGCGTGCGCCGCGGATCGAGCCGGGCGGCCTCCGCGTATTCGTCGATCAGACGTTCGAGCGCGGCCTGCGGGCCGTAGGCGCCCGCGCGCGTCAGCGGCGGCGTCAGATGGTCGACAACGACGGCCGCGGTGCGCCGCTTGGCTTGCGTGCCTTCGCCCGGATCGTTGACGATGAAGGGATAGAGGTTGGGCAGTGCGCCGAGGCAGGCTTCGGGGTAACACGCCGCGGAGAGCGCCACGCCCTTGCCCGGCAACCATTCGAGGTTTCCGTGCTTGCCGACATGCACGACCGCGTCGAAGCCGCGCAGCCACGCGTGGAAGGCGAGATAGCCGTGCGGCGGCACGAGCGCCGGGTCGTGATAGCTCGCCTGCGGGTCGATCTCGTAGCCGCGCGCGGGCTGGATCGCGAGCGCCACATTGCCGAATTCGAGAACGGGCAGGACGAAACCGTCGCCGTCGAGCCGCGCGTCGTCCTCGGGCCGCCCCCAGCGCGCGTCGACCGCGTCGCGTACGGCGACGTGCAGTGCGGCGAGGAACCGCCGGTAGGCGTCGAGCGGGAATCGGATGCCGCCGGCCGCGCGCTTGCGCCGGTTCGTCGGCCCGTCGAGCAGGCGGCGCATGAGGTCGGCGGAACTCGCCGGCGCGTCGGACACCGCATAGCCGGCGGACCGGAGCGCAGCGAGGATCGCGCACGCGGATGCCGGCGTGTCGAGTCCGACGCCGTTGGCGAGCCGCCCGTCCTTTCCGGGATAGTTGGCGAGTACCAGCGCCAAGCGCCGCTCTGCGGGGCGTTTCGCGCGCAGCTTCGCCCAGTTGGCCGCGAGCTCGGCGACGAAGGCCGCACGGTCGGGCACCGGCACGAAGCCGACCAGATCGGCCTCGCACGCGTCGTCGCGCCCGAGGAGCCCCTTGAAGCCGATCGCGCGCGACAGGATGCGGCCGTCAAGCTCGGTCAGTGCAACATTCATCGCCACGTCGCGCGGATGCAGGCCGCGCGTGTCGGCAGCCCACGCCTCTTGGTCTTGCGCGGCAAGAACGGCCTGCAGCACGGGCACGTCGAGCGCGGCAAGCGGATCGCCGTCGCCGACCGCGAAACCGGTCAGGTTTATCGCCACTTGCGGCGGGGCGGCGGCGAACTCGGCGGCGAGAAAGGCCGCGACGGCGGGATCCTTCAGGCTCGAAACGTAGCACGCGCGCGCGTCGAGCCCGTGCGCGGCGAGGGCTTCGATCAACGCGTCGACCGACGCGAGGTCGCCGGCCTGATAATGCGCCCGATAGAACACGACGGCCGCGACCGGTGCGGCCGGCCGCGCATGGGCGTGCGCGTAGCGCCCGGCGCGCGCCACGGGAACCGGCATCGGCGCCGTCGCCGTCCCTTCGGCGAGATCGCGGAGGAACGCGAGTGCGGCGGCGTAGTTTTCCGGGCCGCCGTGGCTGAAATAGGCGTGCAGGCGCGCGTGGTCGTCGGACGACACCGTCGACAATCGGGCGAGCTCGACGTCCGGCCGCTCGTCGCCCGGCAACAGGGCGAGTCGTGCACCCGTCGCGCGCGCGTGTTCGACGAGCCGGTCGATGCCGTAGGGCCAGTAGGAACGGCCGCCGAGCAGCCGCACGACGACGGCCTTCGCGCGTGCCAGCGTGCGCTCGACGAACAGGTCGACCGAGTAGGGGTGCTTCAGCAGCGCGATGTTGGCCAGGCGCAGCTCGATGCCGGCGGCGGCACGCGCGCGCGCGAGCCCGACGATTTCGGTATCCGCCATCGTCAGGCAGACGTAATCGGCCGCCGACCGGGCGAGATCGACCGCCCGGTCGTCGTCGAGCACGAGGCCCGGCGTGGCGGCCAGCAGGTGCATCAGGCGAGCGCCGCGCGGATGGCGCCCTCGTCGATCCCCTTCTTGCCGATCACGACGATGCGGCTGGCATGCGTTTCGTCGGTGCGCCAGGCGCGGTCGAAATAGCGCTCGACGCGCGGACCGACCGCCTGCACGGCGAGCCGCATCGGCTTGCCCGGCACGTCGAGGAAGCCCTTGGCGCGCAGCACGTCGTGCCGCGCGATCGCCGCGGCAAGGCGGCGTTCGAACGCGTCGGGATCGGCGACGACGCCGGGGTCCACGACGAAGCTGTCGAAATCGTCGTGATCGTGCTCGCCGGCGGCGTCGGCATGGCTCGGGCGCGCGGCGAGGTCGTCCTCGGCGCGCGCGTCGATCCCGAGCAGGACGTCGAGCGGCACGTCGCCGTGCGAGGCCGCGACGAGCTTGGCGCCGGCACGCAAACGGCCGCCCAGCTCCGACTGGACCCGCGCGCGCGCGGCTCCGTCGAGCGCGTCGGCCTTCGTCAGCAGCACGAGGTCCGCGCAGGCGAGCTGGTCGGTGAATACTTCTTCGAGGGGGTTGTCGTGGTCGAGCGCCGGATCGGCGGCGCGCTGGGCGGCAAGCGCCGCCTCGTCGTCGGCGAAGCGCCCGGCGGCGAGGGCCGGTCCGTCGACCAGCGTGATCACGCCGTCGACCGTCGCGCGCGCCTTGACCGACGGCCAGTTGAACGCCTGCACCAGCGGTTTGGGCAGGGCGAGGCCCGAGGTCTCGATGACGATGTGGTCGAGGGCGGGGACGCGCGCCAGCAGCGCTTCGATCGTCGGCAGGAAGTCGTCGGCGACCGTGCAGCAGATGCAGCCGTTGGCGAGTTCGACGACGTCGCCCGGCGCGCAAGCGTCGTCGGCACAGCCGAGCAGAAGTTCGCGGTCCATGCCCAACGCGCCGAACTCGTTGATCACGAAGGCGACCCGCCTTCCGCCCGCGCGCTCGGCGATGCGACGCAGCAACGTCGTCTTGCCCGCCCCGAGGAATCCGGTGACGACGGTTGTCGGGATGCGCTTCATCACTTTTTTCCTTTGAGGACGAGGGGAAGGCCGGCGGCGACGAACACGACGTCGGAAGCGACGGCGCCGACCGCCTGATGCAGGCGCCCGGCGTGGTCGCGGAAGTCGCGCGCCAGCCGGTTGTCGGGGACGAGGCCGAGACCGACTTCGTTCGAGACGAGCACGACCGGCCCTTTCGCGGCCGCAAGCGCCGCGCAGAGGCTTGCCGTCTCGGCGGCGATGTCGCGCCCGGCTTCCATCAAGTTCGACAGCCACAGCGTCAGGCAGTCCACCAGCACCGGGGCGCCCGGCCGCGCCTTGGCGGCCAGTACGGGGATGATGTCGAGCGGTTCCTCGTGCGTCGTCCAGACGACGCCGCGGCGCGAACGATGTCCGGCGATACGCTCGGCCATTTCGTCGTCGCGCGCTTCGCCGGTCGCCAGATAGCACGCGTGCCGCGGCGCGCGGCGCAAGCCGCGCGCCAGCGCCTCGGCGTGCGCGCTCTTGCCCGAGCGTGCGCCGCCCAGCACGAGCGTCACGGGGTATCGAGGGCCCGCCTTACCGGCAAGCTTGCGTCGTGTCACGTCGCACCTGTTCCTCCCGCCGAGGACGGTTGTTCGGTTGCGGGCCCGACACGGGCCCGGCGATCCGGGAGGTCTCCTGGCTCGGGATCGACGGTCCGCCAGCCTCGCCTTCCCGGTTCCGCAGGGAACCAGTGGCAAAAGGGACGGCGGCGGACCTCACCCTTACAGTTGCGGGGGCAGCGCCGGCTTGGCACCGGACGACGTAAAAATTTACATCTTGCCGGTGCGTCACCGGACTTCCCTGTCCGGACGCGGCAACGTTAGTATCACGCCGGTCCGGTCGAAACCAGCAGCGTGAGGGTACGAAAGACCATGCGTGGGTGGAGCCTCGGAACCCTTGCGGCAATTGCTTTTTTTGCGACCGTCGGTCCGGCCGGCGCGCAGTCGCCGCGGCCGCCGCAGGAAACGATCCTGCAGCGCGCCCAAGCCGCCATCCCCGACAAGTTCAAGTTCGGCCAGCAGATCGGGGTCAACAATCGCGTCACGCGCGACGGTCGGCTGTTCGTGACGACCTGGTCGCCGGTCCCCTCGCCCAAGGGCTGGGTCGTCGTGTTGCCCGACGCCAAAGGCTGGGCGCAGGAAGAAGTCGCCGCGTGGCATCCGGTGCTCGTGCGCCGGCAAATCGGCATCGTCGCCGCACAATGGTGGTACGGTACGGGGGACGGTGCCGCCCATTACGCGCAAGCCGACGTGATCTACCGCGAGATTGAACAGGCGCTGCGCACGATGGGGGCCAAGCCGGGCTCGATGCTGCTCTACGGCATCGGACGCGGGGCGGATTCGGCCTTCGCGGTCCAGGCGCTCGACCGCCATTCGGGCGGGCGCTTTTTCGCGGCCACGCTGGTCAATTCGGGCTCGATGGCCGAGGACCTGCCCGCCAACCGCCGCGTGGCGCAGGGCCAGTTCGGCCTCGGGCCGTTCGATGACACGCGCTGGATCTATTTCTGCGGCGGGCGCGACGCCGAGCAGGACCGCGCCGGCTGCCCGACTGTCCGCGGCGCCTTCAACGCCGTACGCCGCTTCGGCGGCAAAAACGAGTTGTTCATCGAGGATCCGCGCGGCACGCGGGCGAGCTTCCTGCGCGAGCAAAAACACGTCGACGCCGCGCTCGACAAGTACCTTTCCCTGCCGCGCCCCTGACCCGCGCATTGACGATTTCTTAAGCGGCAGGCGCTAGTTTTCGCGCGTCGCTGACCTAGTGTCGGTGGTCCACGTTCAGGGTCCGTTTCCCCCATGTCCGAGCATCGCGGCTGGCTGCCCGTCGGTCTTTTCCTGATCGCGAGTTCAGCCGCCACGGCGGCGCTGGCGCTTGCGCCCGCGGCCGGCAGCGTCCGGCACGCGGCCGTTTACGCGCCCGGCTGGGCGGCGGAACGCAGCTTCGCCGCTGCGGCCGCCGCCGAAGTCGCGATCCTCGGGTCGGGCGGCCTTGCGAACATCGTCCTCGTTTCGGCGCCCGACGCCGCGTCGCGCGACGCGTTGCGCGCGCGCGGCGCCCTGCTCGTTCTCGATGCCGACCGCCTCGCCGCCTGCCTGTCCGCCATCCGACCGGAGTAGATCCTTGGAAAATTCGCTCGATCGCCTGCGCTTGACCGCCGGCAAGCTCGTCGTCCTGCTGCTCTGGGGGCACCTGCCGGTAATCGCCGCGCTCGGGGCCTACGCCGGAAATCTCGGCGTGCCTCTGGCTCTCGGCGCGGCCTTCGCCGGGGTCGCGACCGTCGCGTGGTGGCGCGCGCCGCTCGGGGCGACGGGCCGACTGATGGCCGCCGTCGCCTATGTCGCGATGGTGTCGCTGCTCCTCTACCAGACGGCCGGTCTCGCCTGGCAGATCGACATGCACATGTACTATTTCGCGGCATTGGCGATCCTTGCGGTGTACTGCGACTGGCGGGTCATCCTGATGGCCGCGGCGGCGACGGCCGTGCACCACCTGCTGCTCAATTTCGCTTATCCGCTCGCGGTCTTCCCGGACGGCGGCAATTTCCTGCGCGTCGTCCTGCATGCGGTCGTCGTCGTGCTCGAGACGGCGGCGCTCGTGTGGCTCACGCTGTCGATGGAGCGCGGCTCCGCCGCCCAAGACGCCAATCTCGCCGCGGTGAACGCCGCCGCGGCGGAGGCCGAGCGGTTGCGCGGCGAGCAGGCGGCGACGCGCGCCGCCGCCGATGCCGCGCGTGCCCGCGAAATGGCGGCGATCGCGCGCCGCTTCGACGAGGGCGTGGGCGCCATCGTCACGTCGCTTGCCGGCGCTTCGGACGACATGCAGGCGACCGCCGGCGCCATGGCGAACAACGCGTCGGATACCAGCGGCCGCGCTGCCGCCGTCGCCGACGCCGCCCGCCAGGCGGCCGCGAACGTCCAGACCGTTGCCGCGGCCACCCAGGAACTCTCCGCGTCGATCGGCGAGATCACGCGTCAGGTCACGAGCACGGCCGATGCCGCCGCCCGCGCCGAGCAGACGAGCCAGTCGGCGAGCGACCTCATCGCGAAGCTCGACGCCTCGGCGCAGCGCATCGGCGAGGTCGTCGGTCTCATCAACTCGATCGCCTCGCAGACCAACCTGCTGGCGCTCAACGCGACGATCGAGGCCGCGCGCGCGGGCGACGCGGGCAAGGGTTTCGCGGTCGTCGCGAGCGAAGTGAAGACGCTCGCCACGCAGACCGGCAAGGCGACCGAGGACATCGCCGCGCAGGTCGGCGAGATCCAGGCCGAGACCGCGCGCGTCGTCGCCGCGATCGGGCAGATTGCCGAGGTGGCGGGCTCGATCCGCAGCCAGGTCAGCGCCATCGCGACCGCGATGGAGGAGCAGGGGGCCGCGACGTCGGAGATCGCGCGCAACGTCGAGCAGGCGGCCTCTGTCACCGGGACGGTCACGGAGAACATCGCCGGCGTGGAATCGACCGCGGCGGATACCGGGGCGGCGGCGGCGCGCGTGCGGGACTCCGCCCGCGGGATCGCCGATCAGTCGCAGTCGCTGGCCCGTCAGGTCCAATCCTTCATGGACGGCCTGCGGAGCGCCTGACCGTCAGCAAGGCGGACGATTGACGAAGCCGACCCGCCAGGAATGCCCGATGCCGGCGCCGTCGAGCCGGTCGAGGCGCGTGACCGACAGCGTGTCGACGGTCAGCGCCAGGGCCGCTTCGGGTGCGAGCCCGAGCGCGCAGGCGACCGCCGCGCGGATCGTGCCGCCGTGGCACACGACGGGCACGTCCTTGACGA
>Ga0172367_10007722_pt1 | contig 12222 bp, 10 predicted proteins | sample Lak10m_FD_114542 | JGI IMG/M metagenome (GOLD analysis project Ga0172367, IMG submission 114542) | Freshwater microbial communities from Kabuno Bay, South-Kivu, Congo - kab_022012_10m | ecosystem: Environmental > Aquatic > Freshwater > Lake | place: Democratic Republic of the Congo: South-Kivu...
AATGGATGAGATTTGATACGTACCACATCTTCCAAAACACTCTCCGCCTGGTTGTTGATGGTTAGCCAGTTGATATATTTGCCTTCGCAGCAACCCTGACCTTCACAGCTATCGTGCCAGCCTGTCGCATCGACACGGGCGGTTTTAAGGCTCTTGCTTAACAAGTCGCCCATGATGTCGTTATTGAAGGTTTCCATGCCGCAATCGGTGTGATGGATCACGAACCATTCGCGGGTGCCCAGCAGTTTGTAGGAAATCACCAACGAGCGAATCGCGTCGTCGCTGGCCCGGCCACCGGCATTACGGATTACATGGGCATCGCCTTCCGACAAACCGGCGTATTTAGCCGGGTCCAAGCGGGCGTCCATGCAGGTCAATATTGCAAAACCGCGTCCCGGCGGCATGGGTAAATCGCCTTTGTCGAAACCAGCGCTGTAGCCTTGATTGGCTTGTAAAACTTCATTCAAGATTGTGCTCATGTCTGTTCCTGTTAGCCGCGGCCGAAAACCAAGGAAAAGTTATTGGCCGGCATGTCGATGATTTCTTTTAAAACCATACCGTGATTGGCGGCGGCTTTTTTCAGATCGGCGATGTCTTTCAAACCCCATTCCGGCACGTCGTATGAGGACAGGGTGCTATGAAATTCGGCATTGGAATCGGTTGTGAAACTGCCTTCCACTTTGAAAGGTCCGTAAATTAATAAAATGCCATCTTCGTTTAGCAGATGCGACGCGCATTCCATCATGCCGTCGGCAATCGAGATCGGCGCTACTTGAAAAATATTGATACAGAAAATGGCGTCGAAGCTGCCTTTGTCGCCCGGATTGAACCAGGTGTCGGGGTCAGTCAAATCCAAATGCACCGGGTCGGCGATGTTGTCGTTGCCGTGGTCGCCGGTCAATTTCTTGATGTTATCGAATACTTCCTGATCCTTGTCGGTCGGATGAAAATGTAAGTGATCGAAATGCGGCGCGAAAAAATTGATATGCATGCCGCTACCGCTGGCCATTTCCAATACCCGACCTTGGTCTTTGGGGAGTTTTTCTTTTAACACGCCCAAGATCGGTTCGCGGTTGCGATTGCCGGCCCAGGCTACGTATTCACTCAGCGGGTGCGGGTTCAATGGCGGTTTGTTGTCAGTCATGATGATCTCCTCGAAAGCTTTTTATAGTTTTAGTGTCCAGCCAAGTTCACTGGCTGACTGTGAAAGCCACCTGTGGTGGCTTTCTGTTTGTGGTACAGCAAGCTATAGGCCAACATTCAGAAGAGCTTGCTCGCTATAAAAATCAAATGTTTATAAAAACCCAATGGGTAGATTTGTGAATTTATGTTTCAATATGTGAAATTTTATTTCATTTTTTTCAGGCTTTTATGAGCGGACACGATTTTTCCCAGATTTCACCGGTGTTTTTCCTGCAAACCTTCATTCTGGAACTGATGCACGCCTGTGAGCAGGAGGGCGGTGACTATTGCGAGTCGCTGATCGAGCGCATCGCCAAGAGCGCCGGGCTGTATTTCGAGCAAACCTATCGGGATGAATATCAACGCCAAGGCGAATTGGGCAATGAAGAGTATATCGAGTTGATTCTGGCCCTAAAAAACCATATCGGCGGTAACTTTTCCTTGGCCTCGGTCGAGGCCGGGACTATCACGGTGGTGAATAGCCGTTGTCCGTTTGGGGATGGCGTGACTAATTTTCCGGAGCTGTGCCGGATGACCTCCAGCGTATTTGGCGGGATCGCCGCGCGTAACTTTGGGTATGCCAAGGTGGAAATTCGCCAGAGTATCGCCAAGCAAAATGGCGGTTGTGAAGTCTGTATTCACACCCAGCGCGATGCCGCCGTCGATAAGCAGGGTTTGGAATATCGTCGAGAAGACCAACCTGAAGAAAAAAAAGAAATGGCAGCGCTACATTCGCTCATCGAAGAACGGATGCGCAACGTCTGGTGGAGTTTGCCCAAACAACATGCGGCCAAACCGGCCCCGGCCATCATCGCCAAATCGCCGACGATGCAAAAAGTGTTGCAGCAAGTGGAAGTAATAGCCCCGACCAAGGCCACGGTATTGATCAACGGTGAAACCGGCGTCGGTAAGGAATTGATTGCCCGGGCTATACACGCGATGAGCGACCGTGGCCACAAGCCGTTCGTGGCGATCAACTGCGGGGCCATTCCGGAAAGTCTGATAGAAAGCGCGCTATTCGGCCACGAAAAGGGTGCATTTACCGGCGCCATCGAAGTGCATCAAGGCTTTTTCGAACGCGCCGAGGGCGGCACTTTGTTTCTGGACGAAGTGGATGCCTTGTCGCCCGCCGCACAAACGCGTTTGCTGCGAGTGATTCAGGAAGGCGAGATGGAGCGGGTCGGCGGCAAACACACCTTGCATGTCGATGTGCGTATCGTATCCGCCAGTAATCGCTCCCTGGAGCAACACGTCGAGCAGGGCTTGTTTAGGCAGGATTTGTTTTATCGTCTGAACGTGGTGCTACTCTGGATACCGCCGCTGGCGAAACGCCCTGAAGACCTGCCGCATTTGGTGCAATTGATTCTGAAACGGTTGAATGAAAAATACGCGAAAAACGTACAATCGGTCAGTCGCGAGGTGATGAGCCAAATCCGCGCTTACGCCTGGCCCGGCAACGTGCGTGAGCTGGAAAACACCCTGGAGCGCAGCGTATTGTTCTGCAAAGGTAGTGAATTGACCCGTCTGGAGTTGGATCAAAAACCGCTTGCCGCAATTGGCAACGACTGGAATGTGCACAAGCAAAACGTTCTCAACGACGCCGAACAAGTCTTTCTGAAGCAAGCGTTGCAAAACCATCGCGGCAAGGTCAAACAAGTGGCGGATGCGATGGGCCTTACGCCCCGAGCTGTCTATGCCAAGCTGAAAAAATATGCTATCAACCCTGGACAATTTCGGTAACCGATTGCCGACGTCACGAGAACAGTCAAATCGGCTTGGAACAGCATTGCAATCAAGACCTCGTGAAGAGATATCGAAATTGACTGTCGGCTACAGTAGGCGGTATCTGGACAATCCGGATTTTTGCCAATAATCTAGACCTTTTTCAAACCATCGGGAGTTGAACATGGACATTACTTGTTACCGCAGTACGCCAAAAATCGTCGGTGCATTCATCGACGCGCTTTATCAAAATCCAACACTGCTGCTGGCGGCGATGGCCGGGCTTAGTGTGTTGGCGGGCGCTTGGTGGTACAAGACGAATAACAAGCCTGAATAGTAGATACGTTATCAGTAATCAATCGTGTGTGGCGTATCGGCCCATTTCCTTCTAACTAAGTCCCCGGCACTATATGAACCGAACGATGCTAAACATTATCATTGATCTGGTCGCGATGTTGCTGTTTCTGGGCATGATCGCGACCGGCTACGTATTACGTTTTCCGTTACCGCCAGGCACGAACAAAACCTTGACTTTATGGGGACTTGGTCGGCATCAATGGGGGGATGTCCATTTCTGGATCAGCCTAGGCCTGTTGGCGGTGCTGCTTATCCACCTGGCTTTGCATTGGAACTGGATTGTTACAGTGATCGGTAAACGTTGCCACCTGATTAAAACGACGCAACCTTCGTTAGTGCGCAGCGCAATCTGGACCATCGTTGTTTTTTCAGGACTGTGCATCAGCTTCGGTTGGTTCGCGCAGCGGAATGTCAAGGAGTTTGCTCAGCCGATTTGTGCATCGGCGACGAGGAACGAATGCGCTACAGAAAGCAGTGTGGAATTTGCGCCCATCGCATCGAGTTTTACAGAAACAAAAACTTTGGTCTGGAGCGATGTCTACCCGATTTTCGAACGTCATTGTCTCGATTGCCATGGTCCGCAGCTTCACTATGCGGAATTTCGAGTCGATCGACGGGAAGATTTCTTAGATAACGACAGGCACTCACCCTATGTGTTGCCCGGACAAAGCAGCCAGAGTCCACTGATTGCCATCGTTTCTGGTGCGCGCCCATCAATGGCGATGGCCGCAAGCCATAAACTCGCCGATGAGGATGTATTCCGGATTGCTGGTTGGATTGACCAAGGTGCGAAATAACCAATAGTCAAAAAAAGCCAAAAATTATGTCAATGTTTTGTTATAGTCATTGTGCAGTTCATTTTCCCAGTAACGCTCAAAATACTTCACGAGCAAGGCCCCTCATCATGAAACAAAGCTCGTAGACAAAATTATCTGAAACTGTGTCCGAGAATTATTACTGCGCAATTTGGATTTGGCGAAAAATGAAATCCATGCTGCGGGGGCTTGAGTTTTAAAGCAATTGAAAAATCGATTCCAAAGCTTCTGCAATTACTAGCTTCTCCACACTCAAACGCCAAAATACTGGTCGCTGGTGATTCTGAAGATGTTTAAATGCTGCCAAAATCCACCGTCATTACCTTAAACGTCTTGCCAGCGACGGGCGCAGGGCAAGACGCCAAATTAACGATTCAAAACTTAGTTGTGGTGGTCACAGTGACCTGCACTACATTGCTCGCTGTGTTTTTGCGGGTCTTGACAGTGTTTTAAGCAAGCTGGATCCTTGCTACCAGACTGTTGCGCACAATGTTGCTGGCAATTGTGCTCTTGTTCACCACAGCAGGCATCCATTGCACCAGCGTGTTTTGCGCAATGCTGTTTGGAGCAATGATGTGCATGATCGGCATGTTTGCTGCATTTTTCGTCAGAGCAATTCGTATGATGCTTACAGTGGGCGCTATGATGGGTTGCATCTGCACAATGTTTGGCACAAACAGCGTCATGACTGTTTGGATGATCGGCGCAATGTGCCTCACAGTTATGCTGACTGATCGCTTCCTGCTCACAATGGCTAATGCAAGCCTTACCCTTTTTGCCCTTGGCTTTTTGGCAATGTTGTTCGCAATCGTGCTTTATCGCGTCTACCGCCGCTTGGTGATTCGCACAGTGTTCCGGCTTAGCTTCCTGCGCCGAAACAGCAGGCGTAACAACCGGCGTTTCTACGACTGGACTGGTTGGAGCAACTGTAGCGGGTGCTTCTGAAGTGGGTTGAATTGTCTCTTCGGTCGTTGCGCAGCCGTTCAAGGCAAAAATCAACGGTAAAACAGTGAAAAAATGTACTTTTGAAAATTTCATGATCTGAACTCCTAAATATTTTTTATGCTTCAGCTTGAAAAACGCACTGATCAAAAAGTGGGCGTGAGTCAAAGCTCTGCTGAATTGATTGGGTTCAATTGATCGCTTACATACTGCCGGTTAACATCCCAACACGCCAAAAAAAGCGAGGTAAGGGGGTAAACCTAGACAAAGTACTTTTAGATCAACTCAACCTCAGGCTATGCCATAGCATGACCTTAGCTGCGCAAATTAAACGCAGTGACAGCAATAAAGGCTAATTCAGAAGGACACAGAACCGAAAGCGTATCGGTACGGAATTGGCAAATTTGTCGTTTAGCCAACGAGGAAATACTCGAATAGGGTAGGGATGGTAAAGAAAAAGACTCAGCCCAATCAGGCAAAGTATCAAAACAGGTATATCGAGCTTGCTGCTTTTGCTATTGAAAGCTGGGTTTTGCTGTGAGTCCGGACAGGGCTTCAACACACAGTCCTTTTTTTGAAATTCATCCTGAATTTTTGGCTGATCAACGTGATGCGTCACATCATCACAATCAGATGCCATCACAGTGTTCTCGACGGGGCTTTGCATCAAAATCGGCATGACGCAGGTTGACGATCCCAGCATAAATAGCCAGCTCGTTAACATGAGCAATATCACACCAGTCTGATAAAAGGGTTGCCGAAAGATTTTCACGTTTTCATGGTTTTGAAAAAATCAGGTATAACTCAGAATACCATCGTAATTGAATCGAATCAAATAGGCTGCTTAAATCTAGAAGATTGAAGCTATCGAGAACTGTTTGTTTTATTCGGCTTAGACTAACTGAATACACAAAATCCTCAAGGCTTCTTAAGCAAACAAACTCAACAAACCGTTGCTGGCTATCGCTCTGCCCGCTTCAATTTCATCAACAATATTCTGTGCTTCATTCACAACGCCATTGGCTTGTCCGTCCAGATCGGATTGTCGACGTTGGCCTTGTTCACTGGCCATTTGAAAAAAATCACGAGCGGGTTGTTTTTGATCGGATTGTTGCTGCGAAACATTCACATCGGCTAGATTCAACTGCTGCCCACCCAACATTTCCCGTAACTTTGGGATAGCTGCTTCGATCGCTTCTTTGACAGCCAAATGCTGCGTAGTAAATGCGACCGTAGCTTGCTCATGACTGACATCAATTTTCACCAGAATCGGCCCTAAGTGCTCCGGATTCAACCTCAATTCAGCGGAAGGCATGGATTGTTTATGCATCCAAACTAATTTATCGCCTAATTCCTGTTGCCAGCCCGGGTCATTAAAATGCTTGATCAATGCGGGCTGACTGGTTGGCGCAGTCGCTGTTGATTCATTACGCACCACCTGATTCATGCGTGATATGTCACCGGCGATATCCGGGGTAGATTTACCACTATCGACGCCTGTCGATGCATCGGTAGTCAGCTTGTTGACCAAAGTGTCAGATTTGAAAGTAGAGGCTGACTTATCCTGCTGATTAGACGTGGCATCTTCTCGACCCAGCATGGCGCTGATACTACGATCAAACTCCAAGCCACTATCATCGGCATTTACATTAATCACTTGGTTTACTCCACGTGATTCTTGTGTTTGTGACGTTGTAGGTTTTTTACTGTCGGAAAAGGGCTTACTCAGCTGAAATCCGTCAGTCGTTTCTGGTAACTCGGGTTCTGGCACAGTGACCGCTAATGGCGCAGAATTGTTTATCAGGGCCGTAGTAGCTGCGGCAGCTTCTTCCGCCATTTTTACCGACTCATCAGTTGCTGCCTCCAAAACCTCTGGTTTTGTTTCCGGGCTTTCAATAACAGGTAAAACTTCACTGCTTTGCGTGTCAGCCTCCAGTTGCTGAAGCTGTTGCAGAACATCAGAAAGTGTTTGCAGGGTATCTTCCAGGTCGATATCTTGACCGGCCTTGTTCACCACCGGCAAATCCTGACCGAAATTGGCGGCAAAATTTTGCAGTCCTTGCTGCCAGTCACCTTCTGATCCTGACATCAAGGATTGCAGACCAGCCAAATTCACGGAAGCGGGATTAGCGGCCAGATTATTCTGTAACAGACCCAACTGTTCCATCAAAGCCGAGGCAAACCCAGCCTGATCACCTGTCAAACTGCCGAGGCTTTGTTGAAGGTTACCCAGACCTTCCGCTCCGGAAAGAGATGACAATATGTTTGCACCTTGAATATTCATGACAATTCTCCCACGCTGTTGCTTAGCTACTTTAAATCAAGCATTTCTCATGCCATCCTTTCTAGCCAAACGCGCTGCAAAATCGTCTTGCTCCGATTGTTCGCGTTTGTTCTCTTGCTTCAATTCTTCGGCGACCGCCATCGCGCCCAATTTTTCCAGACTTTTGGTGCGGCGATTGGCTTCTTCCCAGTAATTGCGGGCTTTATGGAACTCCCGTTCCTGCAAAACCACGGCTTTGCGCTGTCCCTCAATCGCTTTGTCCAACTTGTCGGCAAAAGCCCGAAACTCCAATAATTGACTGACGTTCATACCGGCTTTTTGCCGCTCGACCAGTTTGGCCAAATACTCGTGTTGGTATACCGTGAGTTGCTCCAGTTGCAGTTGCTGCTCCTGCAATAATTGCTGACTGCGTCCCAAGGCCAACAGTGCGTCTTTCTCCCGGCTGACGTATAAATCAATGATCGTTTGCAACCGCTGGGATCGTTTCATCAGCCTGATAGCAATTGAGACAGTTCACTGAGACTGCGACTCATATCCACCGCTTCATTCATGTCCTGTTGTAAAAATTCCAGAATCGCCGGATTTTTGGCGATGGCCTGATCAATACGAGGATCGGAACCGGGACGATAAGCACCGACACTAATCAAGTCTTTGTTTTGTTGATAGGTCGAATACAAGCGGCGTAGCGCTCGGGCCAGCAACAGATGTTCATTTTCGACAATATCCGGCATGACCCGACTGATGGACGCTTCTATATCAATGGCGGGATAATGTCCCGATTCAGCCAGACTTCTGGATAACACCACATGGCCATCCAACACGCCTCGCGCCGAGTCGGCAATTGGATCGTTATTGTCATCGCCTTCAGTCAACACGGTATAAAAAGCCGTAATCGAGCCGCCATCCACGTCGCCGTTCCCTGCGCGTTCCACTAATTGTGGTAATTTGGCAAATACGGACGGTGGATAACCTTTGGTGGCTGGCGGCTCATCAATTGCCAAGGCAATTTCCCGGTAAGCCTGGGCATAGCGCGTCAAAGAATCCATGAGCAACAAAACATCCAGGCCTTGATCACGAAAATATTCAGCTATGCTGGTGGCTCGCAAAGCCCCATGTACCCGCATCAACGGTGAATCATCAGCAGGCGAAGCCACCACTACGGCACGTTTGAGGCCTTCTTCGCCCAGAATTTTTAAAACAAATTCGTTGACCTCGCGGCCCCGCTCACCGATCAAGCCGACCACCACGATATCGGCGTTGGTGAATTTGGTCATCATTCCCAGCAACACACTTTTACCAACCCCGGTGCCGGCAAATAATCCCATGCGTTGGCCTCGCCCCACGCTCAACACCGAATTGATAGCTCTAACACCAACATCCAGCGCTTCACGAATCGGTTTTCTTGAAAGCGGGTTAATCGTCACACCGGCTAACGACACTTTGGCATCGGTTTCCAATGGGCCTTTGTTGTCCAAAGGTTTGCCTGCGCCATCAATGACGCGTCCCAATAAACCAAAACCTACCGACGCCAGACTGTTTTTGCCTAATGGAATCACCCGGCAACCGGGGTCCAGTCCATAAGTGTCACCGGTTGGCATTAAAAACAACCGCCCGCTGGAAAAACCTACCACTTCCGCGCCTATGCTTTTGCCGGTTTTGGTGACCACCTGACACAAAGAGCCAATAGAGGCTCGGCACCCTTCCGCTTCCAGTGTCAAGCCCACCATGCGTGATAGCGTGCCTTCAACCACCAATTCCGGTTCTTCAAGCAATCTTTCCTGATAGGGTTTAAGGCGTTCCAACCAAATGGAAGCTCTGTTAGCAGAGGGAATCACTGCGTGACATCCTGTTGCCGATCGCCACCCAACAAGTTCGCAATCACGGCAGACAAGCGTTTTTCCAGCGTAGCATCCACGCGGGAAACCTCGGTTTCGACTATGCAACCACCTCGTGTGACCAAGGGATTATCTTGCAAGCGCCAAGGCGGTGGATTTTCATCCAAATTCAATACCGATCGGACTAAATCCGCATCTTCAGGATGCAAATTCAAGGTGATTTTTTGTGCAGACAACGGTAGCACCTTAACGGCCTCCCTGATCACGCCCACAATTTGACCGGGATCGCTTTTGATCTCGCGACGAATAATCTGCCCGGCAATCGCAATTACCAGCTTGATCAGTTCGTCTTCCACTTGCTCATCCAGACTCTTTAAAGGCTCGGCCAAGGCTTCCAACAATAAATTGAGTTGAGTGACCTGCTGTTGAAGCAAGTGCTGACTCTCTTCATAGCCTTTTTGGGTGCCGGCCTCAAACCCTTGTTGTTGACCTTGTTCAAACCCTTGCTGCTGCCCTTGCGTAAAACCTTGTTGTCTGCCTTGTTCAAAGGCTTCGTCAAAAGCCTGTTTCTGCATGGCTTCGATTTCTTCAACCGTCAAAACCTGGGTAGCCTGACTGACATCGACCGGTTCGGAGCGCGGTGCGCCAAACACCTCCAGATCAGTCCAGGTATTCAAAGACTCCAGTTCGGAGGCTGAAAACCTGGATGTCTTAGACGAACTCATCACCGCCACCGCCGCCCAACGCTAACTCGCCTGCATCCGACAAACGTTTGGCAATGGATAGAATGTCTTTTTGTGCGGCTTCGACTTCGCTGAGACGAGTCGGTGGGGCTGCTTCCAGATCGTCGCGCAACATTTCCGCCGCACGTCTGGACATATTGGCAAAAATCTTGTCGCGTAATCCGGCGTCGACACCGCGCAAGGCCAATAGCAACTGGTCGGTGGAGACTTCGCGCAGCAGGGTTTGAATACCGCGGTCATCCACTGCAATCAAATCATTGAACACAAACATCTTGTCTTGGATGCGTTGCGCCAGGTCGGCATTGCTTTCGTTGATATCCTGCATCATCGGCTCGCTGACAGCGCTTTCGATGAAGTTGAGGATATTGGCTGCGGCATCGATACCGCCAATTTGCGAAGACTTGACGCCATCGCTGCCGGTGAGTTGTTTTTCCATGATTTCGTCCAATTCGCGCAAGGCCGCAGGTTGCACACCTTCCAGAGTGGCAATCCGCATCAAAATATCTGAACGCATGTTTTCAGGCAGCAAAGTCAATACAGCCGCTGCCTGATCGGGGTCCAACAGCGTCAAAATGATGGAAATGATTTGTGGATGTTCCAGACGAATCAGGTCGGCAATGGAGCGGGTGTCCATCCATTTGAGTTGCTCGATACCCTTGCTGTTGGCACCCAGCAGGATGCGGTCGATAATGCTGCCCGCTTTGTCCGCACCCAAGGCATTGGTCAACATGTTGCGGATGTATTCGTCGGAATCCAGGCCCAGACCGGTTTCGTTTTTGATTTCCAGAATGAATTCTTCCAGCGCCTGATCCACCATATGCGATGAAATGGGGCCAAGCTGGGCCATGGTTGATCCCACCAATTGCACTTCCTTGGGGCCCATGTGCTTCAGTACTTTGGCGGCTCTATCCTGGCCAACTGCCAACAGCAGCAGGGACGCGCGCTGGGAGCGGGATAATTCTCTATTTTCTTCAGCCATCGTCTTTCAACCAGGTTTTAATCACTTGTGCGACCAGTTTTGGATCTTCATCGATCAATTTTTGCACATACTCCAGACGTTTTTCATAACTTTGTGGCGCTTCCAGTAATAGCAAGTCTTCTGCACCTGCCGTGATACCCAATACTTCACCGGTTTCTTCGTCTACTCTGACCGCTACGGGCTTACCGTTTTCATCAAAGCGCACCACGCCACCAATGGCTTCGGCATCCATTTGCGCTTTTTCCAGGGCTTTGAGTTGTTCTTCTTTTTCATCCTTACCAATCAGGGTGGCAAACGCCGGTCTCAAAACTTTCAGGATCAACAGCATCACTACCGCAGCAGCCAATACTAATTTCAAGATATCCAGGAACCAGGGTTTTTCCCAGAAGGGTACTGCCATATCTTCCAAAGCCTCAGGTGCTTTGAAAGCGACATTGGTGACGGTGACCTGATCGCCACGACTGCTGTCGTAACCCACGGCTTGCTTGACCAAATCCCGCATCTGATTGAGTTCTTCCTGCGAATAGGGTTGTTGTGCGGCATTCCCTTCTATGACTATATGCTTATCATCGACCACTACCGCCACAGACAAGCGACGTAAAGCCCCTGTCGCCAGACGGGTGTGAGTAATGGTTTTATCCAGTTCGTAATTGCGGGTAGCACTTTTGCTGTTGGAACCGGACTCGGCATTGGTCTGTTTTTCCTGACCGCTGGCCACTTCCGGTGCTACACCTGTAGGCGGTGGCTGGTTGGATAAGGCACCGGGCACCCCTTGCACCTTGGACAGATTACTGTTGTCTTCCTGAGTTTGCTCGCTACGCAAAGCAGGCAAATCCGGGTTGAACATTTCCTGGGTTTTTTCGGTGACGGTGAAGTCTACATCGGCGGAAATTTGCGCCCGCATGCCTTCTGCGCCCAGCAATGGAGTCAAAATATTTTCTATGCGTTCACGCAAGTGTTCTTCGATGTTTTTTTTGTAATCGAATTGCTTGCTGGTCAGGGAAATATCTTCGCCAGTATCCTTGCTATTTAATAATCGTCCCTTGTGATCGACTACCGTCACCTGGCCGGCTTCCATCAACGGTACGCTGGAGGCTACCAGGTGCACGATGGATTCAATTTGTTCTTTGTCCAGCGTGCGTCCCTGGTATAACTCAACCACCACCGAAGCACTGGGTTTTTTGCGTTCACGCACAAACACCGACTGAACCGGTAGAGCCAGCAAGACTTTGGCAGATTTGACATTCTGAATGGTTTGGATGGTTAAGGCGATTTCGCCTTCCAACGCGCGTTGAAATCGCATCAACTCAACGTTTTTACTGGCACCGAAACCATTATCCTTATCCAATAATTCATAACCCAG
>Ga0172367_10007724_pt1 | contig 12220 bp, 7 predicted proteins | sample Lak10m_FD_114542 | JGI IMG/M metagenome (GOLD analysis project Ga0172367, IMG submission 114542) | Freshwater microbial communities from Kabuno Bay, South-Kivu, Congo - kab_022012_10m | ecosystem: Environmental > Aquatic > Freshwater > Lake | place: Democratic Republic of the Congo: South-Kivu...
CAAGGCCGGCCAGCGGCTGGCCTTGCCGGCTATCTTGAAAATCGTTGACCCATAGCCCGGAGACATCAATGCGCGCGTTCTCGCCCAGCGTGACCGGGCTGGGCAATACCGTATCGCCGACCTGAATGGGCGCGATGCCAACCTCGCCGGACGGGGCGATAATCGAGCCTTGCAAATCGGCTCCGGCCGAAGCCAAGGCTAGACTGCCGAAGACCGGCAACTCCAGCCGGGCATTTTTTTCCAGGCTGACCGTGCCATTGGTTTTAATATTGACGTGGCTGATGCCGGAACGCTTGAACAAGTCCGCCGCCATGAGCAGCGGCGCGGCCTTGCTACTGCCGTCCCCGGCCCTGGGCAAGGCGTCGCCGACGCCGATTGAAGTCTGAGCCGGATTTCGGCTGAACACGACATCTTGCAAACCGAACAAGTTGTTATTGCTCAAGTTGATCGAAAACGCGCTGCCCGCCGCGCGTTCGGCCGCCGTGCGTTGCAAGCTGCCGGCAACGGTGGAACCGTCCAAACCACCTTGCAAGGAGGTTTCGTAAGTGTTGATGTTTAGCGCGCCGCCCGCCTTGCCCTCGACGTAGCCGGCTTCAAAATGCTTGATCGTAAGGCCTGGGATCGTCCAGGTTTCGGTCGCGCCCCAGAGCGGATGACCGGTGCTGACCTGTCCGTAAATGCTGTCGTAATGTTGGTTGGGATCGGCTTCGGCGATGTCGACAAGCTGGCCGCCTACAACCAGCTTGGTGGTTTCGATGTGGCCGTCCCGGTAAGCCACCGAGCCGCCGGAAAAGTCGATCAGGCTGCCCGCTTGCGTGACAACATCGCCGGATGAGTTGATTGTCACCGTGCCGCCCGCCGTGCTGCGTTCGTCGATATTGCGGGCGATGCGATCCACCGCGCCCTTGATGTCGGCTACCGGGACGGTCGCGCTGGTTAGATTATGGTCGGCATCGTAAGTCAGCTTGGCGTCGCGCAGGTCCACCGCAACGGTTTGCCCGAACAGCACGCCGTCGCGTTGCAGCGGCGCGTCGCGCAACTCGTTTTTGCGCAGCTCCACCTTGACGACGTTTCGGTCCATCGCCAGGCTGACGTTCTTGACGCCGGAGGCATCGACGACGCCACCGGATTCCAGAAAAACCCGCGCATCGCCGCGTTCGCTGCTGTCGGCGGGATTGTCGACGGCGCTAATGTCGATTTGGCCGGATTTGGCTTGCACCAGCGACTGGTCATGCAAGACCACGTCGTGCCCTGAAACTTCGATATGGGAGGGTGCGGTTTTTTGCGCGTCTATCGCGGTCGCGGTTTTATCGCTATCCAAATCGACGCCGGTGACGCTGCCGCCGCCCAAATGCACAACCGCTTTCGTGCCCAGGCCGTCATCGAGTTCAGTGGCGCGCACGGTTGCCTTGGGCAAGAGCTTGCCGCCGGTGCCGCCGGGGTCTTGGATGCCTTCTCGGGCCAACAAGCGCACGGAACCGTTAAGGCTGACCGAGCTGGTCGCCTTGGCCATGCCGTCTTGATTGACGGCAAAGCCCATCAGGCTAACGTTGCCGCGCTCGGCCAACACCTTGCCCATGTTATTGACTTGGCCGCCGGTGCCGACCTCGACCAACAGGCCGCGAATATCGGACTCGCTGCCGGCTTCCTGCAAATAAACCTTGTCCTTGGCCGCCGCGAGTATGGTCTGTCCGTCCGGCGTCTCAATCGTGCCGGCGTTGGTGACCACGGGCGCGGCGATGATGACGCGGCCGCCGGAACCGTTGGTTTTGATGTTCGCGCCGTCCTCGATGAAAATCTGGATTTTAATTTTGTCGCCGTTTTGATCGTGGACGTAATTGCCTAGCTTGTCCTTCAGATAGACTTCGCCGTTGCCTTGCAGCGCGGCGTCGCCAGTTTCGGCGAAGGCGCTGGTCAGGCCTTTTTGCAGCACCGCGTCGCTGATGCCTAGCGTCGTCGCGACCAGGGCGTTGACGTTGACTTGGGCGTCCTTGCCGAACACGAAACCGTTCTGGTTGACCAGATAAACCTGGCCATTGGCGGTCAGCGATCCCATGATGCGGCTGGCATCGGCCTGGTGGATGTTGTTCAAGGCCACGGAACTGGCCGACGGCTGCTTGAAATCGACACTGCTGCCGCGGTCGATGTTGAAACTTTGCCAATCGATACTGACTTTGTCGGTAGCTTGGTTGATGGTCAGCGCGTTGCCGTTGACAACCGCCGTCGCCTGGCCTTGCGTGGCGATGTCGACGGGGTTGGCCGACAGCGTCACCGCCGCCGACGGTACCGGCAGCTCGGCGTGGGCGGCGTTGATCGCCAAGCCGCCGGCGATGAGCGTACGGATAGCCAAGATCAACGGCCTGTAGGGTACGCAATGCGTACCTTTTCGGACGTTTTCGGCACGCAGGGTAAAGAAGGTACGCATTACCCTTAAGGGCATAAATGCGTACCCTATCTGTTTAAAACTCATAAGCCATCCTAAAATCCACGCGCTGGTTGCCGACGTCGACGCTGCCTTGTTTTTCCAGCGGATACGCCCAATCGAACTCGCCCAGCCAATGCCTGAACAACTGCATTCTCAGGCCCATGCCGGTACCGGCCAGCCGGTAATAACCGGGACTGGGCGCCAAGGCGTCTTGTACCCACAAATAGGCGTAATCGAAAAACACATGAGCGCGCAGATTCTGGGCGAAATCCCAGCTGCCGGGTTTAAGTTGCGGGCTGTGCAGCTCCAGGGACAGATTAACGCCGTCATCGCCCAGCTGCTGGGTTTGATAATAGCCACGCACGCTTTGCGGGCCGCCGGCGGCAAATTGCTCGTTACTGATTAACGGCGCGTTGGTGATTTGCCCCGAAGCGCGCGCCGCCAAGCGCATATCCCAAGGCAGTTCGCGCAGATGCTTAAGCTCGCTGCTTAAATAAGCAAAATTGGGCTTGGCTTTGAAACGGCGGCGCTCGAATTCGAAAGCATCATTGCCCAAACCTTGGACGGAGAAATGCAGCGCCGACGACAACGAAGTGGTCGCGCCGGGATAGCGCCAGGCACCGTCATAACCGATAAACCACGGCACATAACTGATCGGCGAGGCCTGCTGATCTTGGCCTTGCCGGCTGACGCCCTGGTTGAAACTTTTGTAATCCCAACCCAGGGTCAGGCTGTGGCTGTAAGCGTCAATGCCAGGCAACGGCTTGACCAAGCGCGCTCCGTAAATCTCGCCGGTGCCGACCACCGACAAGCCGCCGACGCTGGCGCCCAGTTGCGTGTTGGAACTGATGCCGACGCCGTACAAGGCCAGCCGCGTATCCGCCCAACCGGTGGGCAGCACATAAGTGCCGGACCAGACTTCAACCTCATCGTTATTTTCCGGCGACACCTGGTATTGCAGCGATGCGCTATGAAAGCTTTGCCAGAGATTGTCGTAACGCAGCGAACCGATCAACCGGGTTTTGGACGTGTGTTCCGAATTGCGCCCGTTCATCTCCAAGCTGCCGTGCAAGGGCACGGCGTCCTTCACACGCAATTCCACTTCGGTCTTGCCCGGCGTGGTGCCGGCGCGAAATACCGGCGTGACTTGCCGGTCGGCCGACTCCTTGCCCAGCTCGTCCATTTGCGCCTGCACGTCCGGCATGTACGGAACTTTCCCCGCCGCCAGCGCCGGGATTTTGTCCCTGATCTTGCCCAGGTAAAAATAGCGCGAGCCGGTGATTTTCAAGCGCTCGACCGAGCCCTCCACGACTTGCAAGCGCACGACGCCCTCGACAACGTCCTGTTCGGGAATATCGACCAGCACGGTCGGATAACCCTTTTCGCGGTAAACAGCTTCCAGTTTTTGCCTAGCCTTTTCGACGTCATCGACGGTTTTACCGTTACCCAAAAACGGATACAAGGTTTTCTCGACCAATTGCTGGTCCAGCACGGTATTGCCGTCCACTTGGATTTCCAGCATGTCGAAATTGGGCAAAGCCTCCGCCGACGCTTCGGCGGAACTAGCGTTGACAAAAAACAATAGCGCGCCGCCCAGCAGCAAAGCGCGGGGTGCAAATGAGGCAACAATAAAATCAATCAACACCATCAACAGAGATAAAAACATGCGGGTAACTTAAGATGCTTATGCTATTGCAGCTCTTGTGCCATAAACTATGATATTGATAAACATGGTAATTTTTAAATGACGCCTAGCAAACCTGCTGCCCAATCAACACCGGCTGCTGCATGGCTGTTGCCTAGGCAGCAGCTTGCTTATGATTCGTTGGCAATGAGGAGTAAAAAACATGGGGAGCATTGTTATTCGTGGGAGCGACGCCTATGTCGCGACGTGGGCGTCGCTCCCACAATAGCCATGCCCTGTTCAAAATTAACCCCTACCCGGCCAGTTTTTCGCTCCAAATCCTTCAGTCTGATGGCGGGCGCGGCAAGCCGATACGGTGTCCGCGCCAACCATCGGACGGCTTATTTCAACTGGATTTGCAGACCTCCAGTCGCCGCATCATCGGCAACCGGCACGATTTCGGTGTGGATAGTGCCCTTGTTCTTATGAGAGAACGCCGAAACCGGGTTGCTGATGGAGAACGGAATGCCGGCCGTGAAACCGCGCGGATCGACCGTGGTGGCGACCGCGCCGGTTTTGCCCCAAGGCTGGGTGGTGTTGGCCAGGCTGAGTATGGCCGGGCTAGACAGATTTTGCGCCAACGTTCTCAAAAACTTAGTCTTAACCCCCCAATTAGGATCATTGGGTTTTTCGCTGTGGTAAAGCACGATGCCCTCGGCCCAATACGAGTAAACCCCCGCCGCGATGTTTTCCAGGGTCGGCGCGTAGCCGTCTATCCTGATATAACGCCAATCCTTGGTGACCGTGTTGTTCCTGTCCGCGGAGTTGAGCGCCATGCCCCAACGTTTGGCGAAACCAACGCCATCGACGACATTATTGAAACCCAAGACATTCGTGCCGTTTTGCCAGTCCAATAACAAAGTGGCCGTATCGGCGACGATGATCGGTTTTTTGACGATAGGCAGCGCCGCGTCTTCGTCAACGGCGCTGTTAGGCGTGGCGTTTGCCGGCGCGACCGCGTTTGTAGCGGCGGGATAATTCAGGAATACGGAATTAGCGATGACGCTGGTCGCGGCCCCTCCATTCCTCAAACCCAAGGCCACTGGTGTTAAATTGGCGCCGGTCGTTGATTCCTTGTACGGAGCAGAAACACCGGCATCCGCCAATATCTCGCTATCGACCAGGCTCTTAACGCTGTTGCCGTCGGTTTTATCGACGATCTTAATCTGGTCCCAAGCGCCGATTTTGCCGGCCATCAACGAACCGATGACATTACTGTGCAAGGTGGGCATGGCGGCCTCGGTATAGTCGCCGATCGTCACGGTGCCAGGCAAAATGCCCGCCCGTTTTTGCGCGGCTTGCAATGCCTTGTACAAATCCAGCGTGACGCCGATGCCATAAGCCAGACCAGCGGTGGGAATCAGCGTGAAACCATTAGCCCCGCCTTTCTGAATACCTTTTATGCCCAATGGCCATCCCGGTTCGGGCAAGCCGGTCGTCAGCTCTATTTGCTGGTCGGGGTAATTGGCCGTGCCGGGTTTGAGCACGATGCTGGGGTCGTTAGCCACGGCGCCGGCGTCGGACTTCTGTTTCTCCAGATATTGGCTGGCATTCGCCGAACTGATGGTTTGCTGCCAAATATTAGCCCCGCCGGAAACCCAAGCCGATTGCGGCAAACCGACGATGTTCAGATGCTCAAGCGGAATCCCTTTGATCAGCGGAATGATGCCGTAGCCGGTGCCGCCGCGATTGCGCCGGGCCAGCAAAATTTTCTTCCCCGCCAAACCGCTGCCCAGCTTGGAGTTCCCCTTGAAATAATGCACGACCCAATTGGAACCGACGGAACCGGTGACTGCGTCAACATCGCTAAAGGCGTCAAGGGTGCCTGATGCCGCCAGCACATCGGTGACCACCTGGTTGTAAGCATTGGTCTGCGCCACCGCTCCTGAGATGCGTAGGGTCAGGTCGGGCGCGCCGTCCGCCCAAGGCGTCAAGGCCATGCTGCCTTCGGAAGCGGCCAATAATGCGGCGGTTGCCGCCGTTAGCGTTAATTTATTCATCATGAGTACCTACTTAAGCTTATGAAAACAATGTAATAAAGCTATCAAGCCTTGCGGCCGGATATGGAAAGTAGAGCGGCCGGGGTTTTAAAAACCGCTCGTTATTTATATAACTACATAAACTTAAATAAAGCAAGCACAGCTTAAATCACAGCTAATCTTGATTGTCAACTTTACGACAAATTGTCTGAAATACCACATAACATCATGACAAACATAATAAATTTTTACTATAAGCAGATAAAATTTGTGGATTTTAATTGACAATAACAAACCTCTAGCTCTACATTATTTACTCAACTAAATAACGATGGAGTGAATTATGAATTTCCGTACGCCAAATCTTTGGGCATTAACCTTCCTTTTCTTGATGGTCCACGCGTCCTTGTCCCAAGCCGCTCCAAGCTGTCTGGGCGGCGCCTCCAGCGGAGTCAGGTTGGCCGGCGCGGTCAACACTCCAAAAACATTCACACCCGAAACCCTGAGTGGATACCCCACTTCCAAAATGACCGTCAGTTACTTTTCCGGCGCTTCGGGATTGGTCACCAAAACCTTTATCGGCGTGCCGTTATACGATTTAATCACCGAAGCCGGCGTCATTACCGACTCCGCGCGCAAGAACGACATGCTCAGAAAATATCTGCAAATAAGCGCCACGGATTGTTACGAAACCCTAGTCGCGGTTGCGGAAATCCTGCCGTCTTTCGGCGGCCAGCAAGCTATGGTCGCCTTCGCGACCGTGGATGCGGCGGGTGCGGTCACGCCGCTGGACGAAACCGAAGGCGCGGTCAAATTAGTGATGCCCGGCGATAAGGCGGGCGGACGCAATGTCTTTCATCTCAACAAAATAACCGTCCGTTCCGCGCCTTAATATCGGCCAATCACCAAGGCAAACCCGTTCCTTGGCGGGTTTGCCCGTTTGGTCTTAAACGAAGGATTCCCACCATGACCAAGACACAGCTTTTAATCGGCCTAATCTTTTGCCTGATTTTTCCAACCGCGCCCCAAACCGCGGAAGCCATTGACCTTACCCCCGTTATCGCCAACAACACCGCTTTTGCCAACGCCTCCGGTTTGGCCGCCACGTTCAGCAAACAAGGCGATCTGGATACGAGCAACGAATTCTTCCAAGCCCTGGGCGGCAACGGCCGAGCTTGCTCGACCTGCCATTTGCCGGATCAAGGTTGGAGCATCACGCCGGCGGCAGTCCAGCAACGCTTTAACGACAGCGCGGGCGGCGACCCCATTTTCCGCACTAACGACGGCAGCAACGCGCCGGATGCCGATGTTTCGACCTTAAAAAAACGCCGCGCCGCCTACAGCCAATTGCTGAACAAAGGCGTTATCCGCATCGGTCTGAAAATACCGGAGCAAGCCGAGTTTGAATTGATCGGTATCAGCGATCCTTACGGCGCCGCTAGCGCCGATCTGACGCCGGATTTTGAGCTGTCGCTGTTCCGCCGGCCCTTGCCGGCAACCAATTTGAAATTTCTGACGGCGGTGATGTGGGATGGCCGTGAAACCGCGCCCGGCCATTCCATCCTCCATGATTTGCGCACCCAAGCCAACAGCGCCACCACCGGGCATGCCCAGGGCCAAGCGCTAGGCGCACTGCAAAGCCGGGCTATCGTCAAATTTGAAACCGCGTTATTCACCGCCCAAGTTTACGATAACGACGCCATGGAATTAACGGCCAACGGCGCCAAGGGCGGCGCTATTAACTTATCCAAACAACGCTTTTATCCGGGAATGAATGACTTGGCGGGCGATAGCAAGACTGGAGCGCCGCATGATGGCAAGGTATTTTCGCTTTTTAATGCCTGGAATAGCCTGATCGAGACCTCGCCTAGCGATAGTCGAGCAGCCATCGCCAGGGGACAACGGCTGTTCAACAGCCGGCTTTTTAACATTAGGGATGTACCGGGCATCAATGACGCGCCGGAATTAGGTAAGCCATCCGCTATTACCGGCACTTGCAGTGCCTGCCATCTTGTACCTAACGTCGGCAACCATTCGGTCGCTCGTTACATTAATCTAGGCGTCAGCGACGAGACGCAACGCACCGGGGATATGCCGCTTTACACCTTGCGCAACAAAACAACCGGCGAGCTTGCCAAAACCACCGATCCCGGCCGGGCGTTAATCACCGGACTATGGCAAGACATAGGCCGGTTCAAGGTACCGATATTGCGGGGACTGGCCGCGCGCGCGCCGTATTTTCATAACGGCATGGCCAAGGAGCTGGGGAATGTACTGGATTTTTATGACCGCCGTTTTCAAATTGGCCTAGATAACCGGGAACGATTGGATTTGATCCTATTTTTAAGCAGCTTGTGAATCCAAACGCGGCTTAATATTCAGCTTTTACATGGATGAATAACAATAAGGGGGAGTCCAAGACATGTCTTGGACTCCTAGCCACAAGCGGAATATTGATAACAAGGGTAACTATTCAGCGACAAAAGGGATAACATCCCTACTGAATAGTTACTAACAAGGTACGAAAAAAAGCGCAACGCGGGGGAGAACCGACGTTGCGCGAAGGCAGGAGAGCCGCCCCATGCGACGGCTTTGGGTGGGAGCTTATTTCAGCTGGATAGACAGGCCGCCGCTTGCGCTAGGCTGGGCCACGGGGACAACTTGAACGCGAGTGGAACCATTGCTCTCATGGGTAAAAGGCACGACCGGGTTGCTGCTATCGAAAGGCACGGTGGCGACAAAACCGCGCGGGTCGGCCGTGGTTGCAAAAATACCGGTCTTACCCCAAGGCTGGGTGGTATTGACGGCATTGGCCACCGCCGGACTGCCCAAATCGTCGGCGAAAATTTTCAGCAACTTGGTTTTGACCGCCCATTGTGGATCGTTGCTTCTCGTGGTGCGGTAGAGCACAGTGCCTTCCGCCCAGTGCGGATAATCGCCCGCGGCGACGTTTTCCAAGGTCGGCGCATAGCCATCTATTTTGATATAACGCCAAGGGTCGCCGCCGGTGCCCGCCGCCGTCACGCTACTGTTACGGTCGGCGCTGTTGACGGCGATCCCCCAGCGTTTGGCGAAACCGGCGCCATCGGCAACATTGTTAAAACCGGTGGCATTGGTGCCGTTTTGCCAGTCTTTCAACAAATTGCCGGTAGCCGAAGTGCCGCCGGGCGATTTGACGATAGGCAGCGAAGCGTCTTCATCCACCGCGTTGTCGGTCGTGGCGAGCGCGGGACCGAAAGCATTTTTGGTGGCCGGATAATTGAGGAACTTGGCATAGGCGACGGCGCCGATAGCCGCGCCATTATTGCGGCGGCCGACGGCGACCGGTGTCAGGTTGCTGCCGCTGGTTGATTCTTTATAGGGCGCGGTGACGCTGGCATCACCGAGAATATCGCTGTCCAACAAAGTCTTTACCGCGTTGCCATCGGTCTTATCGACGATTTTGATTTGATCCCAAGCGCCGATCTTACCGGCCAGCAACGAAGCCAACACGTTGCGGTTGAGGTTAGGCAAACTGGCTTCATCGTAATTGCCGATCACGGTACCGCTAGGCAGGCCGCCCGCTCTTTTTTGCGCGGCTTGCAGTACCTTGTACAAATCCAGCGTAACAGCCACGCCATACACTAAACCGCCGGTGGGAACGATGGTAAAAGCTTGGTTGCCGGTGGTCGGCACTTCTTTCAGCCCCAACGGCCAATCCGCTTCAGGTAAACCGGTGGCAATCTCGTTAACCGGCACCGGATAATTTTCGGTGCCCGGTCTTAACAGGATATCGGGGTCCACGCCAAGAAAACCCGCGTCGGAACGCTTTTTAGTCAAATAAGTAGCGGCATTACTGGCGTCAATCGTTTTTTTCCATTGTTTGGTGCCGCTAACCTCCCAAGCGCTTTTCGGCAAGCCGGTAATTTTTAAATGCTCGATGGAGACATTGCCAACCAAGGGCACCACGCCATAACCGGCGGCGCCGTAAGAACGTTTTTCCAGCAGGATTTTTTTACCCGCCAAACCCGACCCGAGATTGCTGTTGCCGGTGAAATAATAAGCTGTCCAGCGTGAGCCTATGGAACCTGTCGCAGGGTCCACGTCGCTGAAGGTATCCAGGCTGCCCGGCGCCGCCAACGTGGTTTCCACCACCCGTCCGTAGGCTTTATCCTGCGCCGCCCCGCCCGAGGTATACACCGTAATATTCGGGCCGCCGTCGGTCCAAGGCGTCAACGCCTGGACACCCTGAGCCGCCGCCAACAACGGAACCATTACCGCCAAGGTCTTAAGTTTTCTCATGATTATTCCCATTCATTTAGTCAAATAAAACGCCATTCGTCCGAAGGACTGACATCCATGACTACGCATTCCTTGTGCCAGAATGTAATCAATTGATACTTAATTACTTTTTAAAAAGCCGGGATAAAAACTGCTGCTCAAGCCGCAATAGACTGCTGCTTCCCTGTTGATGCGGCAACATCTCCGCAAAAACGAAACCGATCCTCCGCGGTAGGACAGCTTCTTAAAAATACATCCCCTGCAACCACTTGCCCGTCCGCCCGTCGCGCACTTCGGCGAACAGTTTTTGCGGGCCGGGTTGTTCGCGCAGCCGCACCAGTTCGGCGACGCCGTTGCCGTTGAGGTCCGGGATGGTGATGAAGTCGGCGGTGGCACCGTATTGATCGAAGACGGCTTTGCCGACCAAGCTGTCGGTCAAGACGCCGTGGACGTCGGCGCGGATTTGTCCGGTGGCGCGCTGGCCCAGCAAGGCGATGTCGGTGACGGCGCCGGCGTCGTCGGGAACGCCGGCCAGTTTGTAGGCTTGCGTGAGGTTGTAGTTCAGGGTGTTGACCGTTGCGCCGGTTTGCGCGTCCTTGACCGTTACCCGCGAGCTGTTTTCCCGCAGCACGGCCAGTTCCTGGGCGCCGTTGCCGTTGGCGTCGGGGATGCTGAGCAGTTGTTTCGGCGTTTGGCCGCTGCCGTAGGCTATGCTGCGGAGCAGTTGGCCGTCGCCGCTGTCGCGGATTTCGACGAGATCGCTGCTTTTGGGATTGGAATTGTCCAGCAGCACGGCGAGTTCCTTGGTGTTGTTGCCGTTGAGGTCGCCGATGGTGATTAAGTCGATGCCGTTATAGCCGGTGCTGAACGGGATGTCGCGGAGAGGTTTGCCGGTTTTGGCGTCCGCCAATTGCACGGCCGGGCCGGTGTCGGTTTGTCGCAGCACCGCCAAGGCGGCGGAGCCCGCACCGCTGGGGTTGCGGATGATGCCTAAATCCAGCGGGGAGCCGATGGCCGCAAACGGCACGCTTCGAAGCCTGAGGCCGGTCAGGCTGTCGCGCAGTTCCACTTGCACGGACTGGTCGCCGTGGTTGACGCCTAGCACGGCGATTTCCGGCGCGCCGTTGCCGTTGAGGTCGTTGACGGTGTTGGTTTTGACCGGGGCGCAACGGCCGTTGAAGGCGATGGTTTTAAGCAGCGCGCCGATTTTGGCGTCCTTGACGGTGGCGGCGGTTTTCAGCCGCGTAGCGTCGTGGGTGATGACGGCGAGTTCGGGGGTGGTGTCTTGGTTGGTGTCGCCTAGGGAAAGAATGGTGGAGGGCAAAGTCGCCGACTTACATTTGCCGGCGCTGCCCGCATTGTAGATTGCCAATATTTCCGATTCGGCAAGCGCGCGTTTATATAAGCTCAGCTCGTCGATGATGCCGTTAAACGTGCGCCATGAATCAAATTGATGTCCGCCAATAAGAAAATCTACTGAACTATCAAGATTACCTTACACGTCAGGGGGATCATAGATATTGACTAATTTGCCGTCTACAAAAAACTTCCAGCCCGTTTTCGCTGTTCTCGTGACAGTCACCGCCAGATGATGAAAATTGCCGTCAGAGATAAAAACCTTGGATTCAGCTCCCAATATCGTTCCGTTAGGCAGCCCAATTTGTAATCCGGCGTAACCCAGATAGCTTAGATACCAATGATACCCAACATAATGATCGCCTCTTTTATCCATAATGGTCGCAATATCTTTGGGAGAATGTAACTACTCAGCCCCCTGCAAAAGCGAGGCGAAGAGTATGAAACGGATTGACACCTTGTCGCTTGTTGGTCTCCCAGACGGAGCGGATGACACAGAACGCGGTGGAGCCGCCC